>ERZ808275.246-NODE-246-length-26934-cov-4.641132_pt1 | contig 26934 bp, 17 predicted proteins | sample MGYA00520894_ERZ808275 | MGnify/ENA primary metagenome ERZ808275 (study PRJEB31516, sample SAMN03275598) | gut metagenome | biome: mammalia-associated habitat; material: feces | host: Papio cynocephalus | place: Kenya | collected 2012-08-03 ...
GTAAAGTTTAATTTTATTATTCATTTTTTTACTCCCTATTTTTTTTGGTGTTATGCCTATCATATCACCGCAATTTTAATAAGTGCTAGTAAAACAATTGACGAAAATAACCAAAAATGGTCAAAAATACCACTAAAACATATAAATATGTCGAATATGTGGAAATTTGTTAGTGAATTTTGAAAAAGATTTGTTTTTTTAATTTAAAACTTCTAAATAACTCATCTTTTCACCAAATTTGCATTTATCTCATATATGAAAGCATATGGACGAAAATTATGACGATTTTAAAATTTGTTCTCCAAAAGAATATGAACAAATAGCAAAAAAATATAGTGAGCAATTAATCAAAGTGCACAAAGATGTTGCCTTTAATAGCAAATTATTGCACAATTTTATAAAACAAAATATTTTAGTTTTAGAGAACATTGTAGGGTCTGTTAATGTAAATCAGTCCTCTATTTTACAAAGAATTTATGTAAAATCTTGCAGTTTAGAAAAGTACATAATTGAAAATTTTAGCAGTAATATTTTAAAACAAGAATTATTGAATAAAGACAAACCTTATATTAACAATCAAAAAAACAATTCAAAATTTATGTCAATATATGATACATCACGCATTAAAAAATCTGGCATATCAAATTTATGTCAGATTTTAAAGTTGATTTATTCAAATAATAATAGTTCTCAAAATTTAGAATTCGCTTTAAAAACAATTGATTTAATTGAAGAATATTGTAAAATTTAAATTTCAAGGTTATTATTTTTATTGAAATCATCCAGTGCTTTTTTCTCCTTACGTTTTGCAACAAAATAAGTGACAAGTCCAACTATCCCACCGCCTAAAATGGCAATTCCATACCAAATAGGCTTGTTGGCAGTTGTTGTCCAATACTCAAAATGCACTTGGTCTTGTTCTTCCCTTTCAAAATTGTCGGCATCAATTTTCCAGTAGTGATAATAATAACCGTCTTTTTGAATTATGGCGTTTGCATTGCTATGGAGCCTTGCAGTTGGAACGATATGGCAATAAGTAAAAGTTTTACTTGCAGAGTTGTATCCAATTTGAACTTTTATTGCACTCCACCTGTCTTTAGCCATTTGGATACTTTCATCAGTAGGAGATTCTCCCGCTAAAACGTCAATAACTACCCCCTCCATAGCACTTGAAACATTTTTCCCTAAAGATATAGTTTCCAAAGCCATATTGTCAAATGTGGTTTTTGTAGTGGTGGTGAACAACTTTTTTTCTACAACAACTGTTTTTGGCTCATTTAAAATTGTGTTTGAATTTTTAAATATCGTATAACAAGTTGAGTTTTTAAAGTATATCTCATATTGGATATATTGTATTTTTGTTTTGGTACCTGAATCTGTACTTAAAGATAGTGAAGAATTTATATTTAAAGAGCTATCAAACGATACTCCATTTTTTAACTCTTCTTTTTTCTCGTTTGAATATTGTTCTATTGAATCAATTTTTGCCTTGTATTTATTTAAATAAGTAGTGAAAGTGTTATCCAATTTCTCTTTTGCTACTTCTTTTATTTTTTGATTTTCGATTTCAGTTATTCCTGCGTTTAAAAGCTCTTCCTCAGCGTAAGGCAAACTATAAAACTCAATTATTGAACCGTCAGAATTTAAAGCATATCCAACTATGCCCTCATTGGAACAACCAGCGAATATAAAACAACATATGAGTAATAAAACAACTAAAAATCTTTTCATTCTTTTATTGTATTCCTTTATTTTTTAATTAATTCTTAAATCAGTTATGTTTGTTGTAATAATTTTAAAATAATTTTTGTCAACAATTAAGACATTATCACATTTTTAAAAAAAAAGAAACTTTTTTGAATTTAATACAAAAAGTAATTTAAATAAATTTGCTAAAATATATTAAACTATGCAAAAATATTTCAAAAGGTAGGAATGTAATGGAAATTTTTTTGGCTATTGTGATTTTAGTTGTATCATTTGTTTTAATTATTTGGGGCGGGGACTTGTTTGTTAATTCATCAGTTGCAATAGCAAAAAAGTTAAAAATTCCAACATCAATTATTGGAGCAACCCTGGTTAGTATTGGCACAACCATACCTGAAATTTTGGTTACTATTTTTTCAATAACAAAAAATGCAAGCGATGTTGCCGTTGGTAATGCTGTTGGCTCGGTAATCTTTAATACTTGTGTTAATGTCGGTATTCTACTATGTTGCACTATCTTGTTAATAAAAAAAAGTTTACGCTTTGACTATCTTCTTTTAATACTTGCACTCATTTCTTTGTTTGTGTTTGGCATTAGCGGAAATTTAAGTGTTTGGGGCTCAATATTTTTACTTATTATATTTATCACTTTTTTTACAATCAATATTGTGGAAGCAGTTAAATGTAAAAAAGAAAATGATAACAATGATGCAAATCCCCTTAGTAAAGAACAAAACATTTGGGTTTGCTTACTAATATTTGTTATTTCTGCAAGCATGATTGGTGTTGGTGCATATTTTATGGTTGAAAAAGCCAAGTTTTTGGCACAACTTGCAGGTCTTAGTGAATTATTCATAGGTTTAACTATTGTCGCTTTTGGGACTTCGCTTCCAGAATTGATAACCACAATAAATTCAATAAGGAAAAAAGAACCCGAACTTGGATTTGGAAACATCATTGGAGCAAACATAATTAATGCCACTTTACTAGTTGGCTTAACTGGAACTCTTTCAGGTGGTATTGGCATTGATAAGGAAACTTTGTTTGTTACTATCCCAGTTTCAATTGTAGCAACTTTATTTCTTTTATTACCCCCACTAATTAAACACAAAACTTATAAATGGCAAGGTTTTTGCATTTTGGGTTTATATGTTGCTTACTATGTATTTTTGATATTAAACGCAACTGGCGTTATTCGCTTTGCATAAAAAATTCCTTAAATTTACAAAAAAAGATAAAAAATTGTTTGTAGAAAATATAAATTAAATGTTAATATATGTTGTACAAAATTAGTTTTTGTTTTATGTAACAAACTCTATTTTTAGAACAAAAAAAGAAAAACGCAAAAATTAAGTTTTGCCAAATCTTAAAAAATTAAAAAAAGGAGAAATTTTTATGCAATGGTATTATTGGGTTATATTACTTGGTGTTTTAGTAGTAATGTATGTTTTGTTAATAGCACGCCAAAGAAAACAAGAAAAACAAAGTAGGGAACTTTTGGACACCTTTAAAGTAGGCGATAAAGTTATTACACATATAGGTATTTATGGTAAAATCAAACGCATTTACAACACTACTTATGGCAGAGTTTGTGTTTTAGAAATTGGAACACAAAACAAAGTTGAAATTGAATTAGACATGCGTTATATTGCTGGAAAAGATGAAAAAACTCTTGTGGCTGATGAACCAAAACCCGCTTTAGAAACTAAGAAAAATGAAATTAAAGAAGAAAAAGTTGAACAAAAGCCTGAAACAATTGAAAACACTGAAGAAAAAGAAAATAAAGAAGAAAAATAATGATTTTTTGTGGGTAAATTAGTTTTTGTAATTAGAAATATTTTGTTATCAATTTAATTCTTAATTAAAAATAATTTAGATTGTGTTAATAATAATACTTTATTAAAAACAAGGCAAAATTTTTGTTTTAAACAAATTATGCCTTGTTTTTTTATTTATTCTTCACTTATGCTTAAAATGTTCTTTTCTCTTACTCTGGTGAACAACCTATACTTTGTGCAAGCAGACTCAAATAGTATATGCACTTTGCCGTCTTCATAATCAATTCCCTCACTCATACAAGGAGCAACAATAGTTTTAATTAAAATTGAATTTGACAAAACATACAAATCTAATTCATCATTATTTATGTTAATTTTTTCGTTTGACTTTGTTGGATTATTATAAACTAAAATTTTGGAATCAGGCAATGAATAAGATGTTGAAACAACTATTTTCCCACTGTCCGTCATGCACAGACCTTGTGCTTGGTCGGGAACTGAAATTGCTTTTATTGGTTTTGTGCTTTCAAGCCCAAATATTTTGGAGGTGTTTATTTGATAGCACAATGTTATCCCGTGATTTATTTCATTATCATTTATTTTTACATAATGCGACTCGCTCACTTCATATTTCCCTTGCTTATAAAATTCGCCTATATATAATAAGTTATCCTTTGCATAACAAAAATCTGTGTTTATTTTTGTTTCAAAAATGTCAATTGTGGCAATTGTTTGACCATCGGTTGATGAAATAATATCTTCAAGTTTAAAATTAAACAAATACCCATCTGACACTAGATACACCATACTGCCAAACATTGCAATCCCGCCAAAATGTCCATTGTTTAAATTGACAGTTTTAGTATCAACCAGTATATGTTTTTTTACACCATCTTTATTAACATAGTAAATTCTTGAAGGTTTAGATGTGTCCTTCATATAGCCACTCACCAAATATGCATTTTCGCTATCAATAGCACATAATCCTTGTGGGCAAAAACCGTCATTTAAGCCAGGTATTTCCACCTCAGCATTTGCATAATTGTAAAAATCATACTTTTTGCCAAAATAATAAAACCAAATAAGTCCAGCAAGGACAACTAAAACAATTAAAAATATTGCTAAAAATTTTTTCTTTTTTGAAATTGCTTTTGCCATAATTTTTCTCCTATTATTTTATGTGATAGGAAATTTTGCATATTTTAAAAAAAATTATTTTTAATTTAATGCACTTGTCCTACACAATAAAAACACATCGCTTTTGTTGTTAGCATAAAAGAGCTTACATTTATGTAAGTGCAAAACTTTTATTTTTTTTGAATGTTTCGATTAAATTGTACAATATTAAGAAAAAAATCTCTACTTATTTTTTTTAATTTACAATAATTTTGTTAATTTTTAAAAAAATTGGACAATAAATTATTAAATTGTTTAAAAAAAAATAAAAAAATAAAAAAATTGCTTTTCTTTTAATAAATAATATGCTAATATATGATTGTAAAACAATTAAGCAGAATATTAATTTATTTTCTGCGAAAGATAAAATTAAATAATTTGGAGGTTTATTTATGAATTTAATTTTAGCCAAAGTATGCTCATTTATTACCAATGTGCTTTCACATGAACTAACAGAGGGCGAAGCAGATTTAGGAAAATTCAACTGGGTTTATAACATTACAGATGTTATTAATGCCATTAAATGGCCATTAATTATTATCATTGCTGCTGCAGGTTCAATTTATGCAATCTTTTTGGGTGTTCAAATGGCAAGAGCCGATTCTTCTGAAAAACGTGAGGAAGCAAAAAAACGTGTAATTAACGTTTTGCTTGGCGTTGCAATTGCCGTTGGTTTAATGCTATTGATTACAGTATTTGTTAATGCATTACCAAGTTGGATTGGCAAACCTGAAGATAATGTAATCAAAAATAGTTAATTTTCAAATAAACATTCTGAATATAAAACCTTTTGGCTTAAAGCTGAAAGGTTTTTTGCTTTGTTTGGCAATACATTAAAAAAAGAAAGTTTTTTTTAAAAAACTATGTACAAATTTAAGTATTTTTGGTATACTACAAATAATAATAAAAAAAGTTGTGATAAAATTTTTTATTTATATTTATGCTTACATTAATTCCAACCTTTAAGTTTTGCAACTTTTTTAAAAATATAGGGAGGTTTTTTGTTTATGTATCCTATGTTGTTAGGCATTCAAGACAAAATTTTGGATTCATTAAAATCATTTTTGGTTTTTATACCTAAAGTGCTTTATTTTATAATTTCCTGTGTTTTATCGTTAATTGATTTTTGTCAGGCTGGTTTTAGAAAACTGGCTGGGCTTGATCCAATAATTATATCCAATGAAACTTACACAGGTGACACAATTTATAAAATAATTACCGATGCACTTTTCACTGGAAGGTATCCAGCAGTTCAAACAGTTTTTTGGTCACTTATAATTTTGGGCGTATTTATGCTTTTTATGACATCCATTGTTGCTTTGATAAGGCTTGAATATAATCCTGATAAGGACAAAGGAAATTCAAAATCTGGGGTGGTTAAAAATTTCTTTAAAGCAATTTTCTCTTTTGCAATTATCCCTATTGCCTGCCTATTTGGAATGTATTTAAGTAATGCTTTAATTGGAATAGTTGATACTGCCACAGCATCAAATGCTGTTACAAATGTTGAAATAACTCAACGATTTGATAAATGGTCGGCCGTTGAAGATAGCAATCAAGATTCCGCCGTTTATGGAAGTGATACTTTAACAAGTAGGACTAGCACATATTTGGCATATGATATTTTTGGTTTGCACATACCAACAACATCTCAACCTTTTAGTGGAATTATTTTTAAAGCTTGTGCTTATGGTAGCAACAGAATACGTAACAGTGAAGGTTTTTATAATATAATAGTTCAGCAAAATTATGATTTTTTAAATAATAGCAACAATCAAGCAACAGCAGCTGAAATTGTTGATGTTGGTTTTTCAATCAATGCGAAACTTAAAACCCCATGCAACTTAAACACAAGTGCAGTTGAAGCTTATTTTAAAGACAGTTCTTTGGGCAAAAACGCATTTGACTGGTCGTATAGTGGCATAAAATCATTGAGTAAGTACAATGTAAATGCAGTATTTTATTTTTATAATCTTTGGACATTTAATTATATTGTTGCATTTGCAGCAGTTATATCAATTGGTAAATTATATTTAAGTTTTTTACTTTATTTAATGCAACGTTTGTTTGAAATTATGGGTTTATTTGTAATTTCGCCTATTTCCGTTTCTCTTATGCCTTTGGATGATGGTAACGCCCTCAAAACTTGGAGATCTACCTTCGCTTCCAAATTTATATTACTGATTATTATGGTCGGGTCTTTAAATTTAATAAATCCAGTAATAAATATATGTCAAAACATTCAATTTTTTGGAATAAAAATTTTAGATTATTTAATGTTAACTTTCTTTATAGTGGCAGCATTCAATGCTGTTGATTCGTTAAACAAAATGTTTACAAAAATATTTACTGGTGATGCAGGAAACTACTCTTCTGCCATGGAAGCTAGCAAAGGAATAACTGATAATTTTAAAACAGGTCTTTCAAAAACAGTTTCTGGTGCAAAAATTGCAGCATTACCTGTGGCCTTAGGTGCCAAATATGGTGCAAAAGGTGTTAAGGCTGGGGTTGCTGCTGGATTTGCTAGTGCCGAAAGAAGAATGAACCGTAGGTTAACTAGACAGACTGAAAATGCAGACACCACTTATGCAACAGCTGAAACTGACTACAACAACAATTCTCAAAGAAATGATGCGACTGAATATGCATATAATAGATATCAAAATGCTACAAATCAAACTAATGCTGACGGCTCAGTTGAAACAGCTAAACAAAAAGCAAGAAGATTATGGGAATCTCAAGATACAAATTTAACTGATGAAGAAAACAAAAAACTACAAGAAAGTAAAATGCAAAGTAAATATGTTGGCGAAAGTCGAAAGAGTATGACAGCCGAGCAAAAAGCTGAAGACGATAAAGCATTTGAAGAGTATTATAAAACAGTTAGCAACACAGCCACTCCTACTAATATTGCTTATAGTAGAAAAGTTAATGAGGATACTCTTAAAAAAGCTGCTAAAACAAGAGAAGAAGAATATAAGAAAGTTGCCGAAACACGCAAAAAGGTCGAAGATAAGAAAAAGCGTAGAGCAAAAGTTGCAAGAGGTTTTGCAAAAGTTGGCGGAGCAGTTTCAAACGATGTTGGCGGTGCACTTGGCAATGTAAGTGATGTTGCAAATGCCGTTCCTGGTGCAGACATAGCAAATACTTTGATTACTTCTGTTTTACCTAAAAAGAAAAAATAGATTTTAAAAATCACAACCTTTAAAACAAAGGGTGTGATTTTTTGTTGGAAAATTTGCCTACATCTCTCATTAATTTAAATATATTATTCGTCCTATTGAATTCAATATGTGATAACTTTTGTTGAACATATTGAAATAAAGAAAAATTGCATCCGTCAAAACAATGTTTTGATTGCAAATCAAAACGAGTTCATTAGGATGACAAATTATAATCACCTTTATAGCAATACTCTGTAATTCATCATTTTGGTCGCTTTTACAAAACTTTGCCTACATCTCTCATTATTTAAATATATTTTTCATCCTATTGAATTCAATATGTGATAACTTTATGTTGAACATATTGAAAAAAGAAAAATTGCATCCGTCAAAACGATGTTTTGATTGCAAATCAAAACGAGTTCATTAGGATGACAATTTTTCTAATATTCAACCACATATTCAGCCATATTAAATGGCACATCGCTATTAGTTTCTAAGTACATATAGTTATTGGAATTTATCATTTCTATCCAAGTAAGGTTTGTGTATATATTATTTTCTGTAGTTTTAAAAAACAAATTATACGCATTGTTTTGCTTAAGTGAATAAATACTTTTTGGATTTTCCAATTCGTTTATGTTGCTACTATTTATGGCAGTGAATGTGGTAAGAATAACATTTAAATTATCTGCTTCATAAATTTCACAATCGTCTTCTGTGTACCAAGAAGAATCAACTTTGGTTTTTTCTTTTAGTGTTTTAATGTCTGTGTTGGTTTTTTGTTTTAACTCTACACTAATCTCGGCATTTTCTGGCACAACAAATCCATAAGAAGCCTCTTTAAATATCACATTTGTTTTTGGCATATATATCATACCAAGATAGTTCTGCTTTTCAATATCTTCAATTACACTTTCTGAATCTTTTAGTAAGTAATCTTTTACATAAACCTTATCAAAAGCGGTTTTGTACTTACTGTATTTTTCTTTTTCAAATGAATCATTTAGTTTATTTAAAACGTCTTCTTCACTGCTACTATCTACTATAACGTTATTATTTTTTAAGGTACTAGCAACAGAATTTAAAACAATGGTAAATTCATCATTTTTTAATCCAAAATGGTCAACAATTTTTGTACTTTCCTCAATTGTTGTTCCAGTAAAACTTTTATCTTGTTTTTTTGCAAGTTCAATTGAAAAATTGGTAGCTATGGTGTTATAAAGCGGAAGGTTTGGATAGTTTTCTAAATTAATTGTTTGCCCTTGACTATCCTTTATTTCAAGATAATCTTTAACATCAACAACAAGAGTATATGCTAATTGTTTATAGTCCTCAATCATTTCAATGCTGGCTTTTTCATCATCTTTATAAATAAACCTAGCACCATAAAAAGAATCACCATTTACCCCGTGTAAGGAGCTCATTTTGCCAGTGGATTTATTGAAAGTATCAAATGAAAAAAATGCAGTGACAGTTGACACAACAACATCAACCAATACTAAGCAAACAAGAAAAATCAAGCCAACTAATGCAATTTTCCAAAACAATGGATTTTTAAAAATTTTAGCAAGTTTCATTCCAACCACTTTGGTCGCTGCTTTTGCTTTTTCGGCGATATTGTTCATTGAGTTTTGGATTTTGCCACTTGGTTTTTCAGTGTTTTCTTGTTGCTCATCAGATTCGGACTCTATGCTTTTGCTTTCAGCTGAATCTTTTTCAGATTTGCTTTCTTGCTCAGTTGGTTTTTCTTTCTCGCTCATAAATAGCCCCTCCTTTTTATTATAGTTTATCACAATATTTTAATAAAATCAACATTGGAGAGATTAAATCGGTGTAGTTTGTCAAACAAAAATTTTTTTGATTATGTTCTCATATCTCAAGGTTAAAGGAAGTAAAACTTTTTTGTCAAATTCTGACATTTAAAAAATTAATTTACTATTTTTTATCATTCATATTCACCCATAGAAAAAGAAAAAATAATCACGTTGAATTTTTATTTTTGTGTCATTTATAATCTTTCTAGCTGAACTTTGTTTGTACTTTATTTATTTGCTAAGTTATTAAAAAGCAAAAACAAGGGAAAATTGTTTTGTAAAATCCATTTTCCCTTGTTTTAATTAATTTAATTTTTATATGCAATGAAAGATAATTTTAAGTCATAATTTGAAATTTTAAATGTAAAACGAGGTTTAATTTAATTGTGTTTTATTACTCATTATCTTCATCATTTTGTGAAGTTATATTTAACAATGATTGTCCTAATTGTTGTAAAAGTTTTGTACTTTGGTCACTTTCAGACTTTTTAGGCCTACCAACCTTACGCTTTGGCTTATTTAACTCTTCGGCGGTTTTTTCTTTTTTAGGTCTGCCAACCTTACGTTTAGTCTTTGCTTCCTCGTTAGAAACAATGGTTTCTTTTTTAGGACGTCCCGCTTTACGCTTTGGCTTGTTTTCCTCTTGGTCTGAAGTTACCTTTTTAGGTCTACCAACTTTGCGTTTTGGCTTTTCCTCTTCTTGTGTGTCATCTTTTACTTTTTTTGGCCTACCTACTTTGCGTTTTGGTTTATTGTCCTCAATTGGTTTTTCCTTTTTTGGACGACCAACCTTGCGTTTTGGTTGTTCCTCAGCTGGTTTCTCTTTACGTGGTCTGCCGACCTTGCGTTTTGGTTGTTCCTCAGCTGGTTTCTCTTTACGTGGTCTGCCGACCTTGCGTTTTGGTTTCTCTTCTTGATTTTCTTCAAGATTGTTATTTACCACTTCCACGCCTTCAGTATTGTAAACTTTGCCATCATCGCTATGATACAAGTTGTCTTTATCATAATATGTTCCGTCAGGATATGTAAAGTTTCCACTATTATCAAATTTGCCGTCAACAATTACAGGTTCTTGTTTTGATTCATCATTGTTGCTTTCTTGCTCAATATTTTTTTGACCTACGTTTTCAATTTGTTCTTCACTTACACTTTCAATTTGATCATTTTCACTTTCTTTAGATTGTGCTTGTTCAATTATATTTTGTTCTGAATCTTGTTTTTCAGAAATTTCGTTTTTTTGTTGCTTATCAGTTTGTTTAACTACTTCTGATACAATTTCTTCTTTTGGCTCTGTTTTTATAGTTTCACTTTCTTCAATTTCTTCTTTTGGCTCTGTTTTTATAGTTTCACTTTCTTCAATTTCTTCAGTTTTAGGAGATTGTTCAACTATTTCCTTTTCAACAACTTCTCCAGATTTTATAAAGTTGCCATCGCTATCAAAAACATTGCCCTCTAAGTCGTGATACAAGTTTTTATCATCATAATATGTTCCATTGTTAAACCAATAGTAGCCTCTGCTATCATAATGTCCGTCAGTTTCTGTGCTTTCAGTTTCAGTTGAAGTTTCTTGCAAGGTTTCGCTTGATGCTTCTTGTGTTAGCTTGCTTGTATCTTTGTTTTCATTTTGGTTTGATGTTTGTTTTAAATATTGGTCACCCAAAAAACTTTGAAGTTTTGTTGCAAGTTCTGCAATTGTTGCATCCTTAGATTTAATCAATTCATCCCTTGTGTCAACTTCTGATTTAAGATAAGTAATTGCTTGAGCATATTTTTCTTTTTCATTATTGGCTTCTTGTATGCTTTCGTTTTTCTCTTTTTCAACATTTTCTGAAATTTCTTTATGGAGTTTAGTTGAAAATGTTTGATACTCGCTCAACATTGATTCTTGAACCAATAATTTTTTATTTTGAATTTCTGTTTTACGCTTTTCAATTTCCTCATTTAAAGACTTGATTTCAACATTGTATTTATTTGTTGCATCATCTTGGTCTTTTTCAAGTTGTTCTTGTTTTTTGATTTCATCTTGTTGTTGTTTTCTAATGTAGTTAACTTCAATACGATTGGTAGATTCTTCTTGTTGTTGACGAAGTCTTTCCAAATTTTCTTTTGATGCTTGAAGTTTACGTTGATAATCTTTTGATGTGTTTTCAAAATTTTTGTTAAGTGTTGAAATTTCTGTTTCAAATTGTTTTATTTCAACTTCCAATCTGCCTTTTGCATTGAGGTAAGTTTCAGATTCCTTCATTGCTCTTTCTAAAACTAAAGAACCATCAATTCCAGATTTTGAAAAGTCGTATTCTTCGTGAGAAACAGCATCTCTTTGTGCAGCCTCCAACTCTTCTTGTTCTTGACGGGCACGTTTTTCCAAGTACTCGCTCAAAATTGGGATACTATCTTTAATTTCTTGTTTTGTAAAAAGAATTTCAAAATCTACATATTTAGGTATAGATTCGCTGGCTTTATCTATATATCTATTAAAAACATTGAATGTTTGATAAAGTGTTGCAATGTTGTAATTTTGCATAGCTCTTAATGCAAGAGTTAACACAACGCCAATAAACAAAATCAAAATAGAAGCAACCATTGATTGAGTTAAGTAAGACAATATAGCACCTGAATCGGTACGAGTTGAATTTGCAAAGCAAAACATTGACAAAAAGAATGTAACAATGGCTGTTATTTTATATAACATACGGAAGTTTTTTATGCTTGATGAGAAACTACTTGTTTTAAGTGGTTTATCAATACAGTTGTAAGTACTCATGTACTCGCTAGGTGCTTTATCTCTGTAGAGCATATATTGTTGCCAATACTTACGCAAAATTTTTGGGGATTTTCTATCCTTAATTATATTGTTAAATTCAACTAGGTTTTGATCAGTTATTGTTTGATGTGTAAATAACCAGTCATTTAATTTGTCGGCTGTTTTATCTAATTTATATTCATATGATGTCCTAGCTTTTATAAAGAAAAATAGCGACATTAAAAGTAGGAAGCCAACACCAATATAAAAAATTATATCAATTGTCAATATTGAACTAATTAAATCGAGAAATGCCTTCCAAATTGTTTGAACTATACCTAAAGTCATAGTTTTTCTCCTTAAATAAAAAGTTTTTTGTTTAGGCAACGCTAAATTTTTTTAAAGTTTATGCCTATTTGTAAGTTTAGTATAACATATTAAATAAATTTTAACTAATATTTTTTAATTTTTTTTAATATTTTTTAAATAATTTTTTTTAATTTTTAATAATTTTTATGAAATTACTTTTTTTAGAATTTGAATTCGCGAAAGTTTTGCCTAAATGAGCACCTTTATATGTATTTAAATAAAACTTTTGTTCTACGAAACGGTGATGCCGTTGATAATTTTTTTTGCGGATTTGCGGTAGTAAACCGATTTTGATAAAAAATTCAGCAAAATAAAAATGGATAGATTATTTTTACACACCTAAATCAATTATGTTTTCGCTTTTCAAGTTTAAAATAAGTTTTTTAATAGGTTTATTTTTAAACATTTTTCCTAGAGCCATTGAATATAATTCCAATTGCTTAAAGTAAGTTGATTTTATTTGTTCATCAGTTTTTTTAGTTAATTTATAATCTATAAGCAAAATTTGGTCTTGTTTTATAACAACTAAATCAATTGTCCCTTGAATTAAAATTTTATCAGTTATGTCGCTTGACTTATTTACCTCGTTATAATTAACCCTCATAACAAACTTTTGTTCTTTTAACACACTATCTTGTAGTTTTATCAAACTTTTCAATATACATATATTATTATAGATTGATTCTATTTTGAATTGCTTAAAAATTTCAATCTCTTCGCTATTAAAATTGCATTCTATAAAATCTTGTAAATCTGAGCAAGAATTTATATTTTTAAATTCCACTTTTTCAAGCAGTTTATGATACAACGTTCCTTTATCATTTGCGTTTTCACTTAAATGCTCTTTTACGGAAAGAGTGTTTGGAGCATAGTTTAAACTTGAATTTTCGTCTGCCACCAAATATGAAACTGAATTTTTTAATGCGATGTAAGATTTTTGCTTACTTAAATCGATCTTTAAAAACTTGGCTAGTAAATTGATATTTTTCTCATTTTTAGCATTTGGCATTATAATTTCTTCTTTTGTTATGTCGGATTGTTTGCATTTGGTAACTACAAGTTTTATTTTTTCATTATCAAACAAGTCGCTTGAAAACTCCTGCCCTTCATCTATTTTTCCCAATAATTCATCGGGCAATGCTCCTAAAATTAACGATAAGTAATTGTTGGCTTGGAAAATGTTTGAATCATTTGTAAATTTTTTGCACGGTTTATTTAATTCTCCACAAAGCACCAATTTATTTTTTGCTCTTGTTGTTGCAACATATAAAAGTCTGATTTTTTCACTTATTTCAATTTCTTTATTTTTTATTTTACACGCATTGTAGAATAGTCCGCCTGAAACTGTCCTGTCATCATCGTTGTAATTTTTAATACCTATACCTAAATCTTTATTTATTTTTATTTCACTACGCACAGGTTCTTTTGTGTAGTCTTGATTTAAAAATGGCAAAATTACAATTGGATATTCCAACCCTTTTGAAGAGTGCATTGTTGTTATTTCTATGCTTTGGGAAAAAGTTTTTTCGTTTTGCACTTTTTCTTTTCTGATGCAAGATTCTCGATATACTAAATAATCACTCAAATTAAAATTATATTTTGATTCAGCGAAACTATTTACATAATTTATAACATTATTTTTACGTTCAATAAAGTCATCATCAAATGAAATATTTAATAAATATTCAGTTTTTCTCACAATGTGGTCCAAGCCAAAAAATATACCCTTGTACTTGACTTCATATGAAAAAATATCATAATTTTCAAAAAAATAATTGATTTTTAGCAAAATATTGTCATTTTTTTGATAATTTTTTAAGCATAAGTAAAAAGACTCTTCCTTTACACTTGTTTCTTTTATTTGTGCAAGTTCATAATCACTAAAATGAAATAATGGAGATGATAACACCATATATAATGCATAGTCATCATTATTTGCCACCAATTTTAATAAATTGTATAAAACTTGATTATCATAACATTCTTCCAAATTTTGATTTACATTGACAGTAAATGGAATACCTACTTCAGTTAAATGTTTAAGTAAATTTTCTAAGAATTTTCCACGTTTTAATAACAAAATACAGATATCTTTGTATGTGATTTCTCTAAAAGTATCGGTTTGATTATCATATATTTTTTGTCCTACTAATTCTACTATTTTATTGCAAACAAAAAGGCTTTCACTATCAAATTTGTTTTCACAATTTTTGATGCAAGAATTATCTTTAACAGAATAAACTTTTGTTACCTCCAGTTTATCCTGAACTTTTTCTTTTGGAAGCAAAACATTTAGTGAAACACATACTTCATTTTCAACATCTTTAAATTCAGCTTTCGGCACAAATTGTCCGTTTTGTTTATAATTTATTCCACACGTATTTTCGGTCATTATTACATTGAATATTTGATTAACAAAATGCAGTATATTTTTGTTTGTTCTAAAATTGCAATTTAGCGTTTTTGCACAAGAATTCTCATCTTGATTAAAATTTTTTTCTATATTTAAAAAAATCTCTGGGTCTGATTGTCTAAAAGCATAAATAGACTGTTTTGTGTCACCAACAAAAAATAAATTGTTGTTATTGAGTAAAAATATAATTTTTTCTTGTACTTTGTTTGCATCCTGAAATTCATCAACAAAAATATACTTATAACTATTTTTAATTTCCTCATTGATTTTGTCTATTTGTAAAAGTTTAATTGCTAAACGTTCGATATCATTAAAATCATATGTGTTTAACTCTGTTTTTACTTTAATATATTCTTTTTTAAACAAAAACAACAATTTTATAAGATTATTTATTAAATTTTGGCATTTTTCGTAAGATTTTTCAATATCTTCTTTTTTCACATATTGCTTTTTTATTTCATCCAATTGCTTGCTTAAAATATTTCTTAAATCTAAAATTTTGTCTTTAAAATTAATTTCATCTGATTTTATTGTTCTTAAAATTGAAAATGAAATATCTTGTATATTTGAGAGCATTAATGTAAAACTTTTTGCTGATAGTATTCTATCTAAAATTATCAACATTTCATTGATATATAAAACATACTTATCGAAACTGAAATTATTACTTAATATTTTTAACTGTTCTAAATCGTTTTTCATTATATTAAACGAGTTTTTGTAATAGCCCATTACTATATTTTCTGCAATTTTTAATTCTGGGTTATATAATTTTATGGTGTTTTCCAAAAAACTTTCTTCATCGTAAATTGATGTTAAATAATTATAAATTTCCAGTATTATGGACTCTATTGTCGCCTCATCGCGTTTTGGAGAAAAATTTTCTATTAAATTTTCATACGCTGTAATGTCTTCTTTTTTTATATCTTTTAAGGCTTGTTTTAGCGCTTTTGCTTGTATGTATACTTGGTCCTGACCATCTAAAATGGAAAACGAAGGATCAATGTCTAAAAGATAAAAATATTTTTTTACTAATTTCTGGCAAAAACTATCAAAAGTTGAAATATCGCTTGTTTGCACTAAATCTAATTCATCTTGAAGAAACGGATTATTTTCTAAATTATCTTTAATTTTGTTGGTCAATTTTTTTTTCATATCAAGAGCGGAAGATTTTGTGTATGTTAAAACTAAAAGCTCATCAATGTGACAATCTTTTGCTAAAATATGATTAAATATCTTTCGTATCATAACCGTTGTTTTTCCGCTACCCGCAGATGCTGACACGATTAGATTTTTGTCAGAAATGTTTAATATTTCCTCTTGTTCGGCAATTTTAATTTGCCCTTTTTCCATAATCTATCTCCATAAATTTTTCTTTATTAACATTGTAGTTTTCATCTCTCTCCAAACTCTCGTCAAAAGCACTACTGCACAGTTTATTAAATTCACAATTGCCACACTTTCCACCTATTGGAGAGCAACCGATGAAACCATCTTTTATGTCTTTTATTGATTGTTTTACAATTTCAATAGCATACTCCATACAACAATTTAAGTTTTCTTTTGTAAGGATATTTTGTTTTTTTCGTAAATTCAACTCGCCATCATCTTTTGGTTTTGCAAGTGTAACATTAATCAAATTTGATTTTGGATTATCTAATCCAAAATTTTTATCACACTTGATAACCATCGACACGCTATCTTCAAAAAAGCCACTAAGTTGATATAACGTTCCGTCCTTAGAAAAACTATTTTTAATTGGCAAATAAAAAGCACCAAATAGGTTTTTATTTAAATTGTTTTCAATTGCTTTTGCATACACAAATAACTGGATTTTTGTTCCATAAAACAAATGTTCCATACCACTTGCGTTTGTTGTGTTTCCAGTTTTGTAATCAATAATTCTAAAATTATCATCACAAACATCAATTCTATCAACAAATCCAGAAATATAGTATTTTTCACCATCAACGTCAATGTAGATTGGTTTAAACCCATCACCATTGCCAAAATACTTTTCCTCGTACACAGGTTTAAAACTTGAAACTGATTGTTCATAATTTAAAAAGTTGCAAAAACGTTCACTTTCTTTTTTTATTAATTCAAAAAGATATTTATTTTCAGGCAAATTGAGTGAGTAATAGTCCTCTTTTCCCTTCATTTCTGAAATAATAAATTCAACGCTTTTTGATACTTCATCTATGGTTAATTCACCTAATTTTTTTAAATTAATTTTTACAAATTTTTCCGCTACCTCGTGCAAAAAAGTACCAATTATATTTGCTTCAACCTTGTTCTTTTTTATTGGTTTTAATTTTAAGCCATTTGCCAAAAATGCTGCTTTTGGGCAAGAGTTATATTTTTCAATAATTGATATTGAAGCCTTGTTATTTTTAAAAAACAACTTTGAAAAATCAAAATGCAATTGACTTACTTTTAATTTTGAATACAAACCATTGTTTTTTAACAAAGCAAAAGTGATTAATCCTTGGATTTTTGCTAAATGATTTTCCCTTAAACTTAAATTGGCATTATATTCGTCTTGCAAATTATAACATAACTTTTTAATATCACTCTCGCTGTCATTTAAAATAATTTTAAGTTTTGCAGCAGAGATTTCTGACAAATCAAACAATTCCTCAATCTCTGACACAAACTCACTTTTTAAGGCAGGTTTGTTTTCACTATCGAGTGAATGATAATAAATAAAGCAACTTTCAACTGAAGAAATCAAAATTTCAAACAATTTAAATTTATTTCTTTTGTTGATGATTTTTGTTGTTGGCTCAAGTTTTGCTTTTATTGTTTCACTGTTTATTTCTTTGTCTGAAATAATTCCATAATCATTCAAAACAACAGGCATTTCACCTTCATTGAGTCCTAAAACAAACACATATTTTTTATTAAAATAAAAACTTTTTGTATCGCCAATAAACACTTGATTGGTTGTTGCAGGAACGTGTTTTATTGTTGTTTCCATTAAAATCTTTTTTAAAAGTGCAGTAAAATTATCCAATGTTATTAAATTTAAATTATTGAGTTTTAACAATGTTTCAAAACAATTTTCAAGTTTGTTTTCTATTTGCAAATAGATTTTATTTAGTAAAATATCGCCATTTTTTTCAAATATTTCACTTAATTTATTAATTTTTTCTATTAAATTAAATTTTTTTATTATTTTTTTTAGAATTTCTAAATAATTTTTATTTTCCTCTTTAATGCTTAAATTTAAAGCATTTAAACAGTTTTCAATTTCTTCATCATCACATTTATAAAATTTTAAAATGTTTTTAAGTGTTCCATATTTAGAAAGTAAAGATAAAATTTCATATGATTTTTCTTTAGGCAAGTCAAAAAAATTATTGGTTACAATACTATGCAAATGTTCATCATCTTTTGTTGTAACAAAACTAAAATATTCAAACAGAAATTTAACAGGTTCTAAATCTAAAAGAGGATATTCACAATCACAATATGTATCAATATTTAAGTTTTGCAATGAACCTTGAAGCAATTTGTGATATGACGGATCACAGCATATTGCAAAATCGTTAAACTTTAAATCCTTTGTTTTTAACATATAATTTATTTGCTTTGAACATAATTCAATTTCTTCTCTTGTTGAATTTGCTTTACAAATTTTGAAATAGTCAGTTTTGCCAAATTTATTTCTTGTAAACAAATTTTCAAGTGTTAAGTTTTGACTTTGGTTCTTAAAAGGTAAATTTAACCATTCGGCTTCACACTCGATTTTTTCTTCCTTTAAAGTTGACAAAACAAAGTCCAAAAATGTTTGGTCATAAAGTTTAAAATTTTTTTGTGATTTTGGTGCAACAATTGAAACTTGGGTGAAGTTTGCAACCTTTGCAACATTTTTTAAAAGTTCCAAACCCTGTTTGGTTAAAGAATCAAAGCCGACAAAAAATACATTGCATTTTTTTAAAAATTCTGATTCCAAACATAAATTATTTGCAATTGATAGTAATGCACCGCTGTCTAACTTTCCACCTCTTAGGGTTTCATATTCTTTGTATATTAATTTTAAATCTTCAAATTTTAATTTTGTTCCAATTGAACCATTTTCGTCATATAAACTATCTATATCACAGTTGGATGATTTTATTTGCTCTATTTTAGCAAATATTTCATCCACAAAACCAAGAGTGTACTTTTTAGAAAAACATTTAAAATTGTCACATACATTTTGAATTGCCTGCATTGTCATTAGTTTTGATTCTAATGCCGAACATTGTATATAATCTAAATTATTTTTTTGAAATATAGTGTTTGCAAATTTTGAAATGCCCATAACGGTTAGATTAAAATATGCCTCAATGTTAAGCTCTTCAAAAATAGATTGCTCAGTTTGCAAACTTAATTTATCAGGAACTAATATAATATTTTCATAATTTAAGTCGTCCAAAAAATTAGATATCGACTTAATTGAGTATCTAAATAAATTGTATGTGTTGTTGGAAATTAATATCTTAAATTTATTCATCACTCACATTTTAGCACTTTTTATACAAAATATCTACAAAAAAAAGATAAAATTGGAAGTGATGTAAACCTTCTCAAATATCTAAAATAGAATGACTTCAAAAAGCAGCTAATTTTGCATTTTTTTAAGTTGTCAAAATATATTTTTTTACCCTCCCTTATTTTTTCGCGTCCGCTTCCTATATCCCCATAATGAAACACTCTATACTTTATGCGTTGCCAGTATATTTTAAAAAAAAGGAGTTTTTACCACCATTTTTGTGGCATATCTCCTTTTTTATATTTTTTAAATGATTTATAAAATTTTTAAACATTTAGTTTTTAAATTCTATTTTACAAGAGTATTGTCAATTTTTATGCTTGTATCTTTTTTGTCACACTCATTGTTTATTTGTTTAATGTATTCTTCTTTTAGTTTATCAAACACATCCAAGTTTGGGTCTTTAATTGGTGATGTTTCAATTAATGGTTTATTAAAATTATTTTTTAAATATATGTGGGAATAATTTCCAAGCATTTTTTCGATTTCAAGCAAGTTATAGCATTTTCTGGTATCAAAATTTCCGTCAACCGCCACAGACACATTTGCCATTGAATAAATTGACATAATATGATTGTTAAAATCCTCCAATGTCATTTTTGATATATAATCATTAACTTTTTTATAATCCAAAAACTCATTGCCATATAAATAGTTAGAAAAATTTGTTTCAGCATTAGAATTTTTAAATTTTTGAAGAGTTGCAGATTTAATATCTGTGAGAGCATTTTTTACATCTTGGAATTTTTTTGCTGGAACACCATACAATGAAATGTTTTTAATCAATTTACAAATTTCAGAAATCGTTTTTCTCATTTTGCTAGGTGATGTTACCGCTGAAAATGCTTTGAATTTTGCGTTTGTGTAATCCAAATTTGATAAATTAAAACTATACACTAATTGATTTTTTGTTCTTAAAACTTCCCACAGCAAACTACCCAAACTATTCATCATATATTCTTCAACAACGTCATAAGCATATTCTAAATTAATATCTTCAGCAAATCCTGCTCTTTCTCTTAAAAGCAAACATATTGAAATATTTTTTGAGTACTGGTCAGGGTTTGCAATTAGTGTGTTGTAATTTTTAACAGTTGGAAGTTTTGGAAATGAAACAATATATTCTTTACAAGCAGCTGGTTTTAATGCTGAGTAAATATAACTATCACACAACGAAACAACATTTTCTAGTGATTTATTTGTTGTAACTGAAATTATTAAATTATCAAGATTAAAATATCTTCTTACATAAGTTCTTAAAAGATTTGGTGTAATTTGATTTAAAGTTTTGCTATTGCCAAGAATGTTCAAATTTTTCGCACCATCGTCAATTAAATTATTTAATAAACAATCAAGAGCAGATGGAGTAATATAGTCATTTGCATCCTTGTATAAATTTATTTCATGCTTAACTACTTCAATTTCTTTTTCAATTTGACTTTTTGTAAATGATGTGTTTGTCAACCTATCTCTAACGTAAGCAAGTGCTTGCTCAACATTTTTATATACAGACGAGAATGTTACACATATGCAATCTTCACTTGTGTAAGCATTTTGATTTATTGTGTATTTTAAAACATTATCTAAAAGTGCATTTGTTGATTTTGGATTTGTTGTTCTAAACAATAAATGCTCTAATAAATGGCTTAAACCTTTATATTTTCCGTCTAGTTGTGCCCCACTCCTGAACCCGATTGCAAACGAATACCCGTTGAAAGCACTCTGTTTTTGATAAATTAAAGTTGAGCCATTTTCTAATTTAAAAATTTGTTGTTTTGCCATAATTTTTTCCTCGCATTTATTAAAGTCGCGACTTTAAAAGTTCTTTATAAATAAAGTACACTTTTCCTTGTATTTTTATCATAACATACAACAATCTATTTTTCAATACTTTTTATTTTTTTATTTTTAACAACAAAACTTGACTGTTCAATAGGGCTTTGCTTTTCCAATACTACTCGCATTGCATTTCATTTTATATTTTTTAAAAAAATATTTGACAAAGTTAGTTTTAAAGAGGTAAGATATTTACATCCATAAAGAGTGTGCGAGGGACAGCCCCGTTGACCACACAGCAACCTGACAATGGTTAAGGTGCTAAAGGCTGGCCGATGGGAACTATATTGAACTTTAATCCTATCGGTAACGATGGGATTTTTTTGTGTTCTCTTTATGGAAATAAATTTTTAAGGAGAATATATTATGAAAAAATTAAAAGACTTGTTAAAAAATAATGAACAAGTATGGTTTTTAATTCAAGATAATGAAAACCAAAAAGTAGCCTTTTTGAATTGGGCTAAACAAAATAACTGTAAATGGAACAACAAAATTATTAGTCCCGAAAAAGATGTTTGTAGCATTTTTATGGGAATTAATAAAAACCTAATTTTAGGATGTGTTGGTGGGCATTGTTGGTTTGAATCAAAAAACCCACCACTAAAAATAAAATTTAAAAAATTTATTGGAGAATAAATATGAAAAAAATTATTACAAGCGAAAGCGTAAACATTGGACATCCTGATAAAACTTGTGATGTTATCGCAGATGCTTTTTTAGATGAAGCACTTTCACAAGACCCGAACGCTCAAATGGCTGTTGAGTGTGCAATTAAAAACAATAAACTTTTTGTTTACGGAGAAGCAACAACAAAAGCGAAAATAGACTATGACAGTATCGCTAGAACAATCTTGAAAGATATTGGCTACAAAAACAAATTCAAAATTTTTAAAGAAATAAGTAAGCAAAGCCCTGACATTAATCAAGCTGTTGTTAAAGATGATATTAGTGCGAACGATCAAGGCATGGTATATGGATACGCAACTAACGAAACAAATGAATTTATGCCATTGCCCATCTTAATAGCCCATAAATTAATGCGTCAGTATGAGACATTTAGAAGAACAAGAACCGATTTCTTTGCAGATGCAAAAAGCCAAGTAACTGTAGAATACAATAATGGAAAACCAAGTAAAATCTCTACTGTTTTAATTTCAGTTTCTCATGATAAAACGCTTCAACTTGAAGAAATACAACAGTTAATCAAAGAGAATGTTTTGGATAAGGTTTTGAAAGATTATAAAAAATACATAAAAGACATCCACTACATCATCAATCCAAGTGGAAAGTTTACAATTTGGGGGTCTTATGGAGATTCTGGTTGCGTTGGAAGAAAGATCGTTGTTGATACTTATGGCGGGGTTGGTCGTGTTGGTGGTGGATGTTTTTCAAGCAAGAATGCAACCAAGGTTGATAGGTCTGGAGCATATTATGCAAGATTTGCAGCAAAGAACATTGTAGCCCATAATTTAGCCGATAAATGCGAGATCCAAGTAGCCTATGGGATTGGGCTAAGCAAACCAATAGCAATAAATATTGACACCTTTAATACCGAAAAAAAGCCACTTAAAGAAATATATAAATATGTTGAAAACAACTTTGATTTTAGTCCTGCAAATGTTATAAAAGAACTTGATTTGTTAAAGCCTATATATAAGCAAACTTCTTGTTATGGGCATTTTGGTAGAGATGAATTTAGTTGGGAAAAAATTAAAAATGATTGAAAAAAAACATATAAAAATGTGATAAAACATTTATTATTAAGCAAAGGAGAAATATTTATGGATAACATTATAAATTTTGATAAAAATTTTGGAAAAGAAAAATGTCGTGATGATTTAAACTTTGACGATGTCGTATTGTTTGATAATGATCAAAAAGAACTTTCAAGCGAAGAAAGAGAAAAATATTTGAAACTATTGTATGCTTGTGTTGAACCATCTGAGCTTGAGTTTAAAACATATGAATTACCTACCTTACTTTTTGCTTTTGAGTATGAAACCGTAATGGAATTCTTAAAAAAATGCGAAAACAAGCCATGTGTAACATCTTACACCGCAAATGTAGGTAAAGAGTTGTTTGATGGACTACAAGATGTCCACTCTTATCATATATTGAGTATCATTGAGGGAAATGGAAATTCTAAACTTGATGATATCTTCTACTTCGACAAGCCATTTGTTGACGATATGAGCATTGCAATAAAAATAAACAATGACATCAAAGACAACTTCAAAGTTACAGCATTTTACGCACCAATAAAGAAATAATCGCAGAACAAATATATTTTATGTATCAAAAAAAAGGTTAACTCTAAAATGCACTTTGCGTTGCTTTGGAGTTGACTTTTTATTTTACAGCACTTATTTTTAGCAATTAAGCCCTGCAAAAGAACGATAAAAAATATGAAAGTTTAACAAAAAGCTGTTTTTTGATATCCAATGAGAAAAGGTCAGCGACTCATTAAAAAGTCGCTGAAATGCCAATTAGTATTGGTTTTTTGGTGCGCCCACCAAGACTCGAACTCGGCATAATAGTTCCGAAGACTATTGTGATATCCACTTCACTATGGGCGCAAAATTAATTTAGTTTATGCATCGTAAGATATTTTTTTAGTGGGATAATCGAACCCACGGAATCTGTTCCGAAGACTAATGCTCTATCCAATTGAGCTACAGATGCAAATGCAGCATTTTTTGATGGGAAATGTCAAACCTCTGACAACCTACTCCGAATATTCTATCCAATTAAACTACATATGCAAAATAATAATTTATTTTGGAACTACTAAAATCACACCTTAAGTTTCCATATTGCTTTTTCTATTCAGCCATAGTTACAATTGCAAAATAGATAAAATGTGAAATGGGTATATTCTTCTTTTAATTGTCCACGTAATTGTTGTAATAGCATTATACATCTTTTTGTAAAATATTGCACCTAAAAATTTAGATTTACAAAATGTACGCTTTTAAAACTTACACTTTATAATGAAAAATATCTGAAGTTGTAAAAGAATAATCATATATAACCAAGCTTAGAGTACTTTTTTGATGTTGTTCTTATGCCACTAACAATTATATTTTGCACACCATACATTTTTGTAAAAATATTTTTTTGACTTTTGTAAAAATATGTTTGACATTGTCGAATAATATGTATATTATGTATATAATTCAAAAAAAAGGGGGTACAGAATATGGAGTCAAACATTTCATATAGGAATTTATTTCCAAAAAACACAAAAGACATTCGTTGTGTTATGGTATATTTTGGATTTGATTTCTCATTGGTTGGTAGTATGTATATTTTCGAACTGTTAACTGAAGTTGTAAACAATACAAGTATATTAAGATGCGAATCTATTCCAACAATGACACTTTTAGCAGATAAACACAACGTAAAAATCAAGTCTTTTAATAGAGTTATTAGATGGTCAATTGTAAAAGCTTTCAAAACTGGGCTTTTGAAATATGTTCCATTTTTTGAAGACAGGAAAACTATTCCACCTACAAAGCAAGTTTTAGCGTGGTTATTTAATTACTACATAATGCAATTTGAATAATAAACAAATTTACTAAATATTCTTAACAATACCTCCTTTAGTGCGTAAGGTATTTTTTATAGATTGCTTATTTTTATTCTGTTGCATTATCGGAAATTGTGAAAAATTGACACATTAGACTCATTTGCAAACAAGATTGATATTCAATCTTTAAATTGATAGTTTTAAAAAAAACAACTTATAAAATTAGCACCTAAGGAATATTTTTAAAATGTTATGTGGGCAAATACTTTTAAAGGCCACCAAAATTTGGTGACCTAGTCTTCTATTTTTTTATTAGCTTATTTCCTTTTAATTTTTAAATTATATATGCATTGTATAAAACGCTATATACTGCGTCATGATTTTGAGTGTCTTTTTTTGAATGCTGACCAAATTTAGATACTACCATCAAATAGTTTTGATTTAATAAAAAAGGTCACCCATAAAAGGTGACCGACATAAAATATTGAAACAATAATGTAAAAAACAATTCAATATTTTGTGTTAATGGTTGCGGGGATAGGATTTGAACCTATGACCTTCGGGTTATGAGCCCGACGAGCTTCCGAGCTGCTCTACCCCGCGATATTTAGTAACAATTATTAGTATAGACACTCTTTCTTGCTTTGTCAACCCCTATTTATGAAAAAAATGTTTTTTAATGTCCAAAATTGCAAAACAAAATTTGTAATATTTTGAAAAAGTCTTCAATAAAACATTTATATATGTTTTCAGAGTGTTAAAAAAATAATTTCCAAATTACTTTCGATAGAGAATATCCATATATGTTTATAAAAAATGTAAAGGTTAAAAAAATAATTGACTTAGATTAAAGTTTATGTTATCTTTAATAGGTATTGTGGAGAAATACCCAAGAGGTCGAAGGGGCTCCCCTGCTAAGGGAGTAGGTCTGTAACAGGGCGCGAGGGTTCAAATCCCTCTTTCTCCGCCAGTATGTACCCAACTGAACACTTTGTTTGGTTGGGTATTTTTTTATTTTACAAAGCAATTTTCAAAGATTTACTCCTATTTATCTTTTCCGTTCGTCCGCCCTATCGTAGCAGAATTTGGTTGTAGATGTAAATGGAAAAAATTATTGCTTAAGCAATTAAACATAAATATTTTTATCTTACAAGACTAGGTTTAAAAACCCGGTCTTTTTTATTTTATCAATAACTTCAAAGACAATATTTTTTTCTTTTTCATTGACATCTGCTTTGCCACTAAACAATAAGATTAAACAAACTCTGCTTTCGTTTGGTCTGCCGAAAGGCAAATCTAAATAGGAGGTTTTATAGTATGAAAACAGAAGAAAACGAAATCAAAAACTACTACTTAAAAGAGTTTTCTCTATTTGATGGTGAGTATGATGTTACATTTAACATTTTAGATGTAAACACAGACAAAATGACTATCACTGTTGCAATTACAAAAGCTGGAAAAATATCTGTAATTGAATACGACTTGAAAAGAGATAGAGAGCAAGATTTGTATTTTCAATATGGCGCCAGCAATACACAAGTTAATGTAAACGATTTTGAAACAATAAACGATTAAAGGAGTTAAAAATGAACAAAGAATTACAAGAAAAAATCACATTAAATGCAATAATTGAAGATTTAAGAAAATTTGAACACAAAGATTTACATCAATGTCCATATTGTGATGAAACATTTGAATGGAATGATGCAGATTACAATCCAGAAGAACAAACTTACACTTGCCCTGTATGTAGGCAAACTTTTGATGAAAATGAATTACAAAGCGTAACTTTTGTAGATTACATACAAGAAACATATTTAGCATATCTAAGGAGTAAAGAAAATGAGCGAAATTAGAATTGT
>ERZ808275.248-NODE-248-length-26847-cov-3.147395_pt1 | contig 26847 bp, 18 predicted proteins | sample MGYA00520894_ERZ808275 | MGnify/ENA primary metagenome ERZ808275 (study PRJEB31516, sample SAMN03275598) | gut metagenome | biome: mammalia-associated habitat; material: feces | host: Papio cynocephalus | place: Kenya | collected 2012-08-03 ...
TGATGTGACTGGAGTTCAGACGTGTGCTCTTCCGATCTTATATAATGGCAAAGATATTAGGGAAAGGCGTGATGTCGCGGTTCATCTTGCCGTCTTCGATGGCATGCAGAAAGACTTTGAAATTGTCGTCCCAGAAAGTAGGCTTCAGCTTTGCCTTCAAATCCTTTGCGAGTTTACCGAATTTGTCGGCATCTTCAGAGTATTCAGCTGTCGTTATGCTTCCCTGAGGAGGATTCTGCAGAGGGTTGTCTCTCAATACGGCAGCGCAAGTGTGCATAGTCTCAAACGCTTTACAGAGCAGAATCTGCTCGAAGCATAGAGTGCCGCGCTTGTGCATCGGGAAGTCCACCCAGTCCACGAAAATCCAGTCGTCCGGCTGTCCCTCCGCCATGCCGTCGCTGTTAAGTCTGCCGAGCACATACTGCATAAGCGTCTGCATCTTGGGATAAATCTCGCGCACGAAGGCAACGTCGCCAGTATACATATAATAGTCGAGCACCGATTTAAACCAATAGAACGTATAGTCCATGATAGTGTTTATATGTGCCGTAACAGGGTCTTTCCCTCTAAGTTGCCTTATTGTTCGCTTAACACATTCAGTGTCGAAGCGCAAGTAGTAGTTCATTAGATACGACTGAATGGCATCTCCCGACCATGTCCATCGGTCGCGCTTTATGCCGTCCATGAAAAACTCGCGGGTTGTCAAGTCCATAGTATAAGCCGCCACTTCCCAAATTTTGTTGATTCGGCTGTTGTTACATTTGAACGATCCCGACTTCTTGTGGCTGAACTCCGAATACTCGTAGTCCATAGACACATCGGAATATGTAATCATGCCGCGTGCTTCCACCATGACGTAGCGGAACGCCTTACTGTCGTCGAGCACGATTTCCACCTTCTCGTTCTCATATTCGTTGTGGCGCAGGTCAAGACGGTCGAGAGTCTCACAATGCTGCATATCGAGGGCTTCTTCGCGGCTTTCGCCATAATATATGTTAATAATGCCCTTGCCTATAACTTCCTTTAATCTGATGTAGCCGAAGGTTTCCAGTCCGAAATCAAACAACCATTTGTTTGCCCCAATCTTTTCTTCATCCACAGGCTGCATTTCCGTACGTTTTAGCTGGAATGTAGACGGTGGCGTATCGATACTGTCGAAGTTCCATGATGCCGCCGGCACGTAGATTCCCGAACCGTGAGCCATTCCGTTTTCGTCAATCCAAATCTTGTCTTCGTAAGTGGCAAGCCACGATGAATCGCTCTTTATCGTCCTTCCTTTTACGAACAATGTTGGCGGTGTTGCCTGATTATGAATCTTAATGTTGAGGCTATGCTCTCCGGCAGGCACGGTGAATTTCCCCGGCATGCCGAACTGCAGTTTTCCGTCGAGCATCAAGTTGAAGTCGCCCTCAGTGGCGATGGTTATCGTTTCTTGTCTGTCGAGGTTCACCTTTGTAGAAAATTCCACAGTAGGGTAGTGGCTGTCCTGTTTCCAGAACGGCGGGAACATAGCGCCACGCTCCGTGCGGCGGTTATTGAACTTATTGCCGAGCCACACCTCGAAGTCGCCCGGATACCATATCCATGTTGCTTTATTCTTAGATTTCTTTTCCATAACGTTCCTCTGTAATTTGTTCTAAAGATTTGCCGCGAGTCTTAGGAGTCCATATCGCTCCGATGAGCAGCGACACGATGAGCAATGCCATCATGAGATAAGCCGCGAGAGTGAATCCCTCGCCCTGTTCGCCGTAGATATTCACGAATACCAAGCCCCATGCAGCCGACAGTCCTCTAACCATGAAGAACATGATGCCCTGGGCTGCAGCACGATATTTTGCCGGGAACAGCTCCGAGGCCCACAGAGCATAGAAACCCTGCACCGAGATACCGCCCTGAATACCCCAAAGCAGAGTGAAGAAGAGCAGTCCGCTCATGCTACCGATACCTATTGTTACAATCATCACCCAAGCCAACACGGCAGCACCAACGCCAACGATATACAGCATGCGCTGGTTAACCTTGTCTACGAGCATCGAGAATACGAAAGTCATGCCGATGATGATAACCCACTGTCCGGCAGAGAGCATGTTAGCCTCGCCGTTAGACAGTCCGCCGGCAGTTTCATATATATGCTGCTGGAAGAAACCCATCACGGAGCTCACGAGGTTCCATGTCAAGTACATTCCGGCAAGGAAAAGCATCGTTCTGACGTTCACCTTGTTTGAGAACAGCGTGCCGAAGGAAGCAAAAACGCTCTTGCCCTTCTGTGCCACTTCAGTATTGTTCTCTTCAGCCTTCGCTGCCTTCCATTCGGCCGACTCCTCGAGTTGCCTCTGCAGCAGCCATGCAATGAGTGCCACTACAAAGAGCGAGGCAAACACGATGCGCGAGCTGAACACGTTGATAGCTGCCGCAGGAGCATCGTTGCCGATAATCTGTGTTGCTGCCTGACTGACGAACGGGAACATGAATCCCGCCTCGGCATTGTTTGTAGGCGGAGCAAGAAACCAGCCCAAGAGCAGGATGATAAGCGGACCGATGCCCCATGCCATCTGCGAGATGCCGATGTTGCGGCCGCGGTTGTTGATTTCCGAACTTTCCGATATATATGTCCATGATGCCGGCACACCCACGCCCACGCTGATTCCCGTTACGAGGAAACCGGCGAGAAGCATCGGGAAGTTGGTGGTGAAAACCACGAGCAACACTCCGAGCATATAGATAAGCATGTTGTAGGTGTATATCGCCTTTCTGCCGTATTTGTCGGCAAGGAAGCCTCCGATAATTGCTCCTATAGCCGCTCCAAGACAGTTGGCGCTGATAGCATTCAAGAATCCGAGGTGAGCCTCTGTTAGTCCGAGATAACTCTGCCACAATGACAATCCGCTGGCACCGGCAACGATGGCTCCGGCGTCAAGATAGTTGGTAAGAGACACGGCGATGGTGCTCTTCAAACTGCTTTTATTATTTCCCATATTTCGATTATATTATTATTTTCGTTTATGCGTACTTCTTTATAATAACGTAAAAACATGGGTTTTGTACTATATTCAGCGTATATCTCGCATCTGTTATTTCTTCCTGCATCTATTCTTCAAAACACAAGGTTAGTGGTACTCGCCGAATGGAATTTACAAAAAAAAGTTTTTGTAAATTTACCCTCACACCCTCACACTCCTCTCAAACCCCTTCTGTTTATAGGGGTTTCAAGTGTGAGGGTAAGTGTGAGGGTGTGAGGGTAAGTGTGAGGGTAGAACTTCAAAAAAATATATATTCTACATTATTGTAGTCTTCCTGCCATACATCCTGTTTATCCAGATGTCGAAGAATTGTTCACTGATGGAGTATTTGTTGTGGAGTTTCGTTACGATGCCGTAGTTTATCAGTTGCTTTGCTGCATACTGATTAGCACTTGCAGAAGAAAGTTTGTGCTTCTTAATAAAACTTGCAGATGTTATCTTTTCCACTTCTCCTTCTTCAGCTATGGCATACAGAAGGGGCTTCTGCTTTTCGGGAATGTTTGACAACATCTCTTGAAATAGAGGTTCTTTGGAGTCGATAATGTTGTTTATTGATTGTATTATAATATCTTTGCTGCAATTCTCCCCGTTATCAACAGAAGCGAAAACCTCATTGAATGTTCTTTGCATCCCGTAGGTATTGCCGCGGAACAGCTGGTAAACTTCCGATATGTCGTTTCTTTCTATATGTTTGTCGTATTTGTTCATCCATTTTTCCACGAAATCCGCGTAGTAGTCTTTTGCTATAGGTTTCAGTTCGAGGATATCAGCACTATTGTAGAACGGATGTACTGCTGACAGGAAAATTTCCTGCATTACATGGTATTCGCTTCCTGCAAATATAAACTGGCAGTTTGTCATTGTCTGGATGTGTGTTCTGAGCAGAGCCTCAATGTTCTTCTCCGGGAATTTTGCGATTTGCTGAAATTCATCTATTGCCATGATGCATGGTTTGTCGGCATTCTCCAGATAGCGGAAAATCTCTTCAAGGGTGAGTTCCGGTTTTATTATATCACCAAGATTAAGGTTGAAAGTAGGAGTATTTGTTATGGGATCAAACCCAAACTGACCGCTAATTGATTTGATGGTTTGTATAAAAGCCGTAAGCATCTTTCTGCTTCTTGGCACAATGGCTTCGTATATTTTTCTGCCGAGCAGATAAGTAAACTCTTGCAGACTGGTCGTATGCATGATGTCGATGAAAAAAGTGTAGTAACCATCTTCGTCGAATTCATTTTCAAAGCAATATCTTATCAGTCCTGTTTTTCCCATTCTCCTTGGAGATATGAGCACAAGGTTATTGCCGTTTGTTATGGATTTGCAGATAGTCTTTTTTTCTTTATCTCTGTCGCAGAAGTATTCCTTGCTTATTCTTCCTGCAACTACGAATGGATTCTTTATCATTGCCATAAGTTTAAATACAGATGCAAAGATACTCTTTTATATATAATTATACAAATCCTATAATACAAATTCTATAAAAACATTCCGCAGGCATTATTTTGGTTCATTCGGAATTCGGAGTGATCCGCCAATCCGCCGGTAATCTCTTTGGCATTTTTACTTGCCAGAGGGCGTTTTGTTGGCTTTTCGTCTAAAAAATATATTTGCCACTTCCGATAATAAATATTATCACTCCAAATTCCGGATGAGCCTAATATATTGTCAAATAAGTCCATTTTTCTTAAGAACTTTCTTCAATTCAGAATCTTTGATTGTTTCCCTATTAGACTATATCATATACAGTAAGCAATGTTACATTTGTTTCATCTACAGAAACGATTGCTGTAACAGTAATAACTCTTGCTCCACCGCTTTTCCCTTTTCCTTTGGAAGTTATAGCCATGCGGATTTTACGCAATCCCTTTCCCAATTCACTACCTTGAAAAGGATTCTTCTCCAGTTCATCTAAGAAATTGCTAAAATCTTGTTTCATCGATTTATATCGTTTGCACAAGACATTTAAGTTACTCTTAAAATCGGGAGTAGAAGATATGTTACAAGTCATTTAACAACTCCTCCTTAGATATGGCTTTTATCTTTCCTTGTTTTATAAGTTGGTACTCTTTGCATGCCTTATCTACATGAGACAAGATTTCCTCTTTACTCATACAAGGTTCCTCGGAAACAACATCTCCTACAGACTCAACCTTATCTTTACGAAGAGTTTGCTCCAACTTTTCTAACAGATCTATATCCGTGATTCCTAAGATTTCACGGATGAGATTATTTTGTGTTACTTGTAACCTTGCTACGTTCATATTGCTACTTTGTTAAAGATTATGCGGCGAAGTTAAGATTTATTCATGAGAAATGCAAAAGTTTAAGCTAAGAATGTTCATTTTATCCTACTATTGAAGCCATTGCAAAATTAATTGCACCTAATTAAGTGCAATTTTTGCTGTTTATTTGTATGCATGTTTTACTTGGTTAGTGCGTTAAACATATAAAAACAAAAATCCGCAAACATGTCTGATTCTTTCAGCTCACATCTGCGGATTTTCCGTATTGTTAAATTTCCCTTTAACCCTTTTCAGTATACAAGTCATACCACTCCCCTCCCCATGCGGGGAGGGGCTGGGGGAGAGGCTTCCTTTTTACATCAAGCTCGTCTTTCCCTCAAGTGTGTCGTGGTTGTTCTTGAGGTCAGTCCAGTCCACCTTCTTCTTGGTGTCGATGCCGTTGATATACTTCTCGATGTTGGTATATCCGTCGCCGTTGCAGTCGAGGTTGGCATCGCTTGGGTCGTTAGGGTTCAAGCCGTTGGCAATCTCCCATTCGTCCGGCATACCGTCGCCGTCGCTGTCCTTCCAGGTCTTGTATTTCTTATACTCAGGGAAGCCGCCCATTTGACGTATATCGGTGATGATACCCTCCTTGTATGAGTCCTTGCCAAGACGGCGATACTTGAAGAATCCTTCCTCGTTCTTCGACTTGTCGGAGAGTCCCCACATGTCGCCGTAAGGATTCTTCTTCGGCAATTTCTTCACGTAGTAAGCCTGACCCGTACGCACCTCCTCAACGATTCTCTGGTCAACGATGTCGCGGCAAGGCATTGTGGCACCCACGTTAGAGAGCACCTTGTCGAAAGTCTGGTCAGACGGGATAATCGTCATGTAAGGCATGGCGAACGGTTCGTCGGAATGCATCAGCTGCTTCACGTCGTCAGGAATGCCGTTAGGCAGATCCTTGTCGGCAATCTGAATACCGCCGTCCCAGTTGTTCTTCGTTACGCGCTCGTTACCCTCCACGATGTTTCCTGTGGCATAGATACGGCCATACTGCGGATAGTCGAAGAGCTTGTTGCTTCGGCTCTCGCTCTTCACGATGCGGTAGCCGATAGGAGTGTTCTTCGGAGTGAGAGGTCCCGGCTTGTAGTAGTTGTTGATGAAGTTACTCATCGTAGAGTATTCGCCGCCGTCTGCCGTGCGGTGAACCCAGTTGTAGATGATGTTGTTCACGAAGTTGAACACACCGCCCCAACCGATAGAAGGGTTACGGCCAGTGTTGTCGGCCCACAGGTTGCGCATGAACGAAGAGTTCTCGCCGCCGATGGTAGAACCGAAGGCGTGGTTCCATGTGTCGAGAGCCTTAGCCGAGATAGTGTTCTGGATTGTTACGTTCACCGTAGCCACCTTGCGCTTCGGTTTCCCGTCGTGCAGGTCGAACATGTGGCGGTAGAACGAGATGTTCTCGTCGAGACCCCACTCGCAGGAGCAGTGGTCGATCATGATATTGCCCACAGGGTTGCCGCCGAACGAGTCTTCGCGATACCACACATGGGTGTTGCCGCGACGGAAACGCATGTGGCGCACGATAACGTCGTGGGTGTCAACCTGGAACGACTCGCCCGAAATCTGCACGCCCTCGCCCGGAGCCGTCTGTCCGGCGATGGTGATATATGGAGCTCGCACGATGATAGGAGTCTTCAACACGATGTTTCCAGACACGTTGAACACGATGATTCTGGCACCGCCCTGCTCGCAAGCCCAGCGGAACGAGCCAGGACCCGAGTCGTTGAGGTTGGTAACTGTCAATACCTTTCCGCCTCTTCCGCCGAAGGTGTACATACCGCCGCCTTCAGCTCCAGGGAATGCCGGAATCTTAGCCTGGCGAAGGTCATACGGACGAGAAGCCCATGGCACGTAAGGTCTGCCCTTCATTGCCTCTGCCTTAACGATAGGCCATGCCACTGCCCATGCCGAGTCGGAATGTGCAGTCCAAACAGCCTCCAAAGAGTCGATTTTCTCTTTCGCCTCCTTTGTAATTACCGGGTACTGTGCGTGTACCGCCTGCGAGCCTGCCGCAACGGCAAGCGCAGCCAACAATAATTTTTTACTGTTCATAATTTAGTTATAGTTGAATTATTTGATTATCCTTCTTGTTTCGCTACATTATTTATACATATACAATTACAATGACGCATTTCGTTGCGGTTTGTAATCATCAGACTTTAATTTCTGCTTTCTTTATCAAATGTCTCCTTTCCTCACATACACGAGTCCTGCGCCCTTGCCCACGTATTCTATCTTGGCGTCCGGTCTGCTGCGGTATTCCTTCAGTTCGATGGATGCCTGGGTGCGGGAGATGCCGGTAAGACGGATGTAGTCTTTCAGTCGCATTATGGGATGCGACGGGTCGGAGAGATAGTCTACTGCCATCTGCAAGCGCTCCTCCTTGGTGTGGGGCGACCGGTGAAGGCGGTTTACAGAGCCTTTCGTAAGGTTACACAATCGGTTGGTATTCATTACGAGCATCTTGTCGGGACGGTAGTTCACGCCATCCACCTCAAGCGTTGTGGCGTTGCGCTTCGGTTCGCTGCCGTCGATGTCGTCCTGCTGGTGTCCCTTCCTTACGCCCACTGTGGCATTGAACGTTCCGATGCCGTCGAGCGTTACCGAATATCCGCCGGCCATCAGCTGGGCGAGCGTCTCGCCCAGAGCAGTTATTACCTGCACGGCGCGCGCCCTGTCAATGCCCGAGCCAGGGTGCGACATGCGGTCGATGAGTTCCTGTGTACTGATGTTGCGTTCTATTTCCATGCGGTAGTAGCATTGTTGCTTGCCGGTGTTGTGGAGGTCTGTCATCTCCTGTTTGATGTATTTTGCCATATTCTAAATAAATATTGTTTATGTTTTTCTCAGCATTATTCGTGTTCCTTTCAGAAAGGAATCGCAAAATCGTGTAGAATAATTTGTTCACCACTGATGAATATTTGTTTATCACTGATGGACATCTGTTCAGCACTGATGAATATATGTTCGCCACTGATAAACAAATTTTTTCGACTGCAAATATACATCTTTTTATTAAGCGAGGAAATAAAAATTGAAACTAAATAAAAAATCCCTTCCGTATATTCTTGTAAATACGGAAGGGATTATACTTTAGTTTCTGAAAATCTGATTATTTGTTGATGAATTTTTCTTTTCAAGAGAATTCTTGTTCATAAGGCATAGCAAGTAAACTTGCTATACTCTTATTTCACTACGAATTTCTTGCCGTTCTGAATCAAGATGCCCTTTGTGTCTTTGCTTACGCGCTGACCAGCCAGATTGTATACCGGAGCATCGGCATTGGTCTTGTCGGCTGTGATGTCGCTGATGCCTGTAGAGCCAGGGGTGAACTCGAAGCCGCCGAAGCCAACCTGAGCGTTCTTGTTGAAGATATAATATGTTTCGCCTGCAGCAGCGCTGAATGTGAGGTATGCCCATACCGGACGGTTGCCTGCGCCCAATATGTAAGCGTCAGTTCCTTCTGTACCCTTCATGGCGATGTTTTCCTGATACAGTTCGTAGCCAAACAGAGGGTCGCCCTCAGCCACGTCGTTGTTTGTGGCCTGTACATATCCGCTTGCCTTGATGTCTGTACCGAAAGCAAGAGCCTTGGCATCGCTTGCCTTGGCAATATACAGGTCGCGGTTTCCCTTGTTTACCCAAACTGAAACTTTCATCGTTCCTGCCACTTTTGGAGTAAGTGTAACGTATGTTCCGTTCTTTGGCAGACCTGCCGTTCCGTCTGGAGCATAGTAAGAGTTGTCCCACTTTGCGCGATAGTTGCCGGTGCCGACACCGTCGGTCATTATTTCCTCAAATTCAATTTTGTCGAGATTTACAGGATTTCCCTTTCCTGTTACATAATAGAATGGAGCCACTGAGCCGTCTTTGCTAAGATCCTTTTTGTTCAGACTGCTCCATGTGTTATCGTATTTTGCATCGAGTTTTCCGTCAACGAGTTCCCCATCGTTGTAACCGGCTACAGGTCCTGATGTGTGTGTGCCTGTAACGTTGGCTGTTGAAAACGATACAACCGACATGGTTTTGGCGTCAGCATTTGCCACATAGTCTGCTTTCAAAGCTTCGCCATCGTTAACTTTCCAAACTTCCTGAGCGTTCATGCTCATTGCGCAAAGCGCTACTGATACAAGTGTAAAGATTTTCTTCATGTTACATTAAGTTTTTAAGATTATTTTTTTAGATGTTTGATATTAATTGTCTGTTCTATTTCGTTTGATTGTAAAAATTACGCTTCAAAGGTATTTATTTTATTTCAAATACCAATATATAAATAGGTATTTTAATCTTTATTAACCCCAAATCGGTAAATCAGTTTTATGCGACACTCTTTTTGTCTGTAATATATATTATGTACTTACTTTTTCCCGACTTTCATGCTGCGGTATTCAAGCGGCGTCATGCCGAACTCCTTCTTGAAGCATTTGCCGAAATAGCTCGACTCCTTGAAGCCTACGGAATAGGCAATCTCAGAGATGCTCTTGTCGGTAGTGGCAACAAGTCTTTCTGCCTTCGACAGACGGATCTTCTTTACCAGGTCTACAGGGGCAAGTCCCGTAAGACTCTTCAGCTTCTTGAAGAAGGCAGAGCGGCTCAAGCCTGCCGTTTCGGCGATAGAGTCGATATTGAAGTCCTCGTTCTGCATATTCTCCTCGATAACGGAGCGTATGTTGTCGATAAATTCCATATCCTTCCTTGCCAGATGCTTCTCGTATTCATCGGCAGCATCAGTAGAAGTGTTTTCTGCCTGCTGACTCTTGAGCAGCATTTTGCGCTGGAAAGTGCTCTGTTCCTGTAGCAGCTGACGGATGCGAGCAGAGAGCATTTCGTTGCTGAACGGCTTTGTTATGAAGGCATTGGCACCACCGGCTATAAGATGTGTCTTTTCGGAGTCGCCGTTCTTTGCCGTGAGAATTATTACCGGCACATGACTTACCGCGAAGTCCTGTCGTATGCGGCGAAGCAGTTCCGCTCCGTCCATGCGCGGCATCATGAGGTCGGTGATGACGAGATCGGGCGGAGTGAGCTTTATCTTTTCCAAAGCCTCTATGCCGTCGGAGGCAGCTGTTACGCTGTAATGGCGACTGAGCTGCAGCGTGAGCATTCGGCGCAGGTCGGCATTGTCTTCTACGAGAAGGATGTTCTCGGAGGGGGCTGAAGGCTGGGAGCTCTGGGAGTTCTGAGAATTCTGGGAGTTCTGTGGACTGCCGGATAACTCCGGCAATTCAGCTGCTGCCGTATTGTCATCGAACAGCAGTTCTGTATTGTCTCCGTCGAACACCTCTTTATTTGTCGGAAATTCCACGGTGAAGGCGGCTCCGCCTCCGGCAACGTTTTCTGCCCATATCTTGCCGTGGTGCATGAGGGCATATTCGCGGGAAAGACTCAGTCCGATGCCTGTTCCCGTTTGTTGCGTGTCAGATGACGTGGCATTGTCTGCCATCGAGAAGCGGTCGAAGATAGTTTCAAGCTGTTGCTCCGGAATGCTTGCTCCGTCGTCTTCCACCCGGATGCTACACAGCTTGTTGCCGGTATCTTCAGAAATGGTGACTGTGATATTGCCTCCCGGCTGTGTGTATTTAAAGGCATTGCTCGCCATATTGTTTACTATAACACCGATTTTCTCGGCGTCACACCAAGCCATGAGCGGGTCTTCTGGAGTTATAACGTTAAGCCGGATGTTGCGGTCGGTTGCCGCCATACGGTATTCATCGAGAATAACTTTCACAATCTCGCAGATGTCGGCATGCGACAGATGGAGCGGCATCTTGCCGTTCTGCACCTTGCGGAAGTCGAGAATCTGGTTTACAAGATGCAGCATCTTGTTGGCGTTGCGGTCGATGAGCTGCAGGTATTCCTTTCCTGTGGCAGAGAGTTTCTCGTCGCGGCGTAGCGAACTGATTGGTCCTTGTATGAGGGTGAGCGGTGTGCGCAGCTCATGACTGATATTGGTGAAGAAACGGATTTTCAGTTCGGCAAGTCTGTTGTTGATGTATACCTCGTTGCGCATCCGCAGCATGGTAAGGGCAATGCGTATTCCACCGTAGAGCGCACCGCAGAAGAGGAGGAAGTATATCGTGTATGCCCACCATGTAGCCCACCACGGCGGCAGAATGGTTATGCGCAATGTGCGCTCAGGAGAATTGCCGTCGGCAGACTTCACCCTGAAGGTGTATTCGCCCGGCGGCACGTTGGCGTATGATGCCACCCGACTGTTGTCGCCCGTGTGCCACCGTTCCTCGTATCCGTCGAGGATATATGTATAGGTGATGTTCTTTTTGCCGTTGAAACAGAGAGTGGCAAACTCTATGGAGAACATGTTCTGGTTGTGGCGGAGCGTTATTTCTTTGGCATAACGGGGCGACACGTCGCAGATAGACGGTTCGAAACTGTCGAGACTGCGGTTGAGAACCTTGAAGTCGACGATGAATGTAGGGGTAGGGTAGTCGTTGGCTTTTTCCACCTTGTCGGGACTGAACGCTATAATCCCTTCCCTGCATCCTATAAGCATACGCCCGTCGTTGAGCGATATTGAGGTGTTGTCTTCGATTTTACTTCTTAGAAAACCGTCGAGAAATCCGTAGGTATGGATGTTGCCGTTGTCTTCGTCGATACACGACAGACCGTTTTCGCTCGTGAACCACAGCCGGTGACTCTTGTCCTCGGTTACAGTCGACACGATGTTGCTCTGCTGGTTGTTTGCCGTTAGTGGCGTAAGCTTTATCCTGCCGGTGTTCTCATTGTAAAACGCTACTTTGTTGAGGCCGCATCCGAAGATGCTTATCCATATATTGCCACGGCTGTCTTTGAGCAGAGAATATATGTCGTTGTCAACAACCGTAGTGTTGTTGTTCTGGCGGAAATTGTTAAAGCGTATCTTCGATGCACTTTTGAAATCAGCGTCAAAGGCAAGTAGTCCGTCGGTTGTTGCCACCCATAGCGTATGGTTCTTGTCCTCAACGATTTGTCTTACGCTTTGATACAGGTCGTTGCCGGGATAAGATTTCAGTTCGTTGTTCTTGTTTATGAAAACCGTCTTGCCGTTTCTTTCTACCATCAGATTCAAACCGCCTCCGTAGGTGCAGACCCATATCCTATGGTGAGAGTCCTGGAAGGTATAGTACACCTTGTCGTCGCTGATGGAGTAACGGTCGTTAGGGTTATGTCTGTATTCGGTTACGGTAGTACTGCGGTCGACTTTATTGCTTGGCGCTACCTTCATCAGTCCGCCGCCTTTTGATGCGAGCCACAGGTTTCCGGCAGTGTCTTCCATGATATTGTATACGTTGCCGTGTATGCCGCTGACGGTTCTTTTTGTCTTGCCGGTTTTAGGGTCGATGCAATAAAGGTTTCCGCGTCGTGTGCCAATCCACAGACTTCCGTCGCGACTTTGGAAGAGCGAGCGGATGCCGTAGCTGTTGTCGCTGGAACTCACGTCGTTGGCAAGCAGTGGTGCATAGAGGTATGAATACAGTTTTTGTGGAAAACGTATCTTGTATACGCCGTTATTGATAGACGAAAGCCAGAGAAGTCCGTTGCTGTCGAGGTCTATGTCGTTAAACTTTACGTCTTGCTTTATTGCTGGTGTGATATGGTGTACGGGTAATTCAAATGAGTCTTCTTTGCCGAGAGGGTTTAGTTCACTCATTGATGAAGTATTGCGGTTGTATTGCCACACCTTTCCGTTGCGAAGCAAGATAAAAAGTCCGTTTGTGCCGGCATCACAGAATTTCACACTGTTTAGGGCAGTTCCCTGTGGGGTAGGGAACTGCCGCACGGCATTGTTCTTGGGGTTAAAGAGAGTCAGTCCGCCATTCATTCCGTATAGCCACAACATTCCGTATTTGTCGGTGAATGAGGTTTCTGCTTGAGTATTTACCGTTGCAATGCGCTTCGTGCTACGGTAGATAGCATTTCCTGTTGATATATATATGTTTTTGCCGATAGGCGTGATTGTTGTTATCTTCTCGCCTGCAGCGGGACACAGTGTGAATTTTCGTCCGTTGTTGATGTCGATACACGAAACAAGTCCTTTGTCATTGCCGATGAAAACTTTTCCGTAGGCTGTGTTGAAACAAGTGGCATTCTGTATTTTTGTAAGGTTGCCAAGAATCTTTTTACCTATGGTATTTCTCCCCTTAGAAACGGTAGAAACTTCGTAGTTAGGTCCGAGCCAGAAGATGTATCTTGCCGTTTCGCCAATTACGTTATGCTTTAGTCGGAGGGTGGCACGGTCAATGTCATGACGTGCGTTGTATATAAGTTTTATAACGGGAGCATTGTTCTTGTCGGTATATACCTCATACAGACTTTTGTCGCGTGTGTAGAGCAAGGTGTTGCCGTTGTCCATCGTCTGCACCTTGATAACGCGCAGGTTGGGGGCTACGCGCTTCAGTTCGGAGTACATATCGTTGAAGCGTTCCGTTGTTTTGTCAAAACGGTACAGACGGTTGTCGGTTGTTCGTATCCATATATTGTTGCGTCTGTCTTCAACCATGTTGATAACCTTTCGTGGGGGGATGTCTGATTTCTGGTTGCGCCGAATTACATAAGGTGTGAATTCCGTACCGTCAAACGACGATAGACCGTACCATGTTCCGAACCACATGAATCCGTCTTTACTCTTCAGTGTGGTGTATACTGTATTCGAAGGCAGTCCGTCGTCTGTAGAGTATCTCACGGTAATCATGTCGTTTTGCGCCTGCATCTCTGCTGTGCAGGCAATGGCAATAGCAGTCAGTGTAAGTATTATATGTATGAATCGTTTCATAGATTTTCTCTTTGTATGGCACAAAGATAATGCAAATCGAGAGCAATACAAAATGAATTCATTCATTTTTATTGCCGAGATGCCGCTTATCTTATTAAAAGATAATGCAAAAATCCGATCAAGCGAGTAGAATGATAATTTTTTATCATTCTCGAGCATTAGGATTTTATAAAAATGTGTGGTAAAACAAAAGGGAATGCATTAAAAGTGCATTCCCTTTCTAAGTATTACTTTATTGTAATACTTGTCTTGTTATCTGAAAACTCAAATTATGAGTTATGATGTCATGTTTTCTTCTTCCGCATACTGCTTTATGCCATCTTAGCATTGATGGCGAGCAATATGCGCATTTTCAAATCAGCCTTCTCCTCTGTAGTCAGTGGGGCAACAGAAGCTTTACCATTTGCCAAAGGATATTGTTTCCTTGTCTGGTTTATAAATTTGTTAGCCATTTCTAATTGTGTCTTAATGTGAGCAGTTATCTAATAAAATCACTTTAAAGACGCAACATGACTACTCCTGTACTCTATTTTCCCAGATATTATTATAAAAAAAGATTTATTTTATGCAATAATGCGATGTTCTGATATATGCTACAGCTTATTTGGCAGCCATTTTCTTCAGTCGGCTCATGCTACGGTGCATCAAGTTTCTTACCGACTGGTAGTTGATGCCCATAATCTGACAAATGTCGTCGTATTTGCGTTCCTCTATATAAAAGAGGTGTATAATCTGTTGCTGACGTGGAGAGAGATTGCTGATGTATTGTGACATGGCGAGCTGACGGTTATTGTCTTCGTCAATACGCTCCAAGTCGTACTCTTCGCTCTCTGTCAGTGGACGCATGTTTAAATCGGTAATCTCATCATCGCTCAAATGCGTCTGGCGACGGAATTCGTCGTTGATGCGGTTGCGAAGAGAAACATAAAGGTATGACTCGATGTTGTCCACTTTGTCAAGGTCTTTACCTTTATTAAATAGTCTGACAAAAACATCTTGGATGCAATCTTTTATCAGCTCACGGTCGGACGTGAATTTTGTGCCGAACATGAATAGATTGTCGATGTGAGTGTCGTAAAGTTGTGTTAAGTTAACCATAGATTGTTTAGATAATACTGCTTGCTAAGACTTCTTCAGTTTATGACCGAGGAAGGTTGTTTGATATTGATTTTGTTCTTTGCAAAGATAGTGAAAAGTTTCGTATTCTTGTCCTAAATCAAGTGGTTTTTATTAGGAAAAATTGATTTTTATATAGAAAAAACAGGTATCGCACGGCTTTTGCGATACCTGTTGTCAAATATTGTGGTTACATGTATCAAATATTAAAGGCTATAACATTTTTGTGCCTCATAATATAAAGTTGCTCTTTATAGAATTTCGAGCCAGTATACTTGTTCGCTCTTTATTCCCGGGAGAATATATTTGCCGTTTATATTGATTCTTTTTCCGACTAATTTCATGCTACCGTCATTCTTGTTGATGATATACACATTGTATTTTCCCGGTGCAGGCACGATATACTGCTCGCGGTTGTTGTGGGTGTAGACAACGTAGCCCACGCTGGGGTTGCCGAGTAGGTCGTAGGAGTCGTCGCCGCCGTCGTTTGCCATGACATACATCTTGGCTGCATCAGCGAGGAATTTCTCGTTCTTCATGGGGATATTAGGCAGCGAACCGCCAGCCATGAGTATTGCCCAGCCATACTGTGGATATTGTTGTGAGAAGAAGGTTACGGCCTTTTGTGGGTACAGCTTCTTGTATTCGCTCACCGCCTTGTAAGCCTCCTTGTAGCCCGTCTTGCCCACTTTCATCTTGCGCATAAACTGGCGCGGCGCCATGTTTTTGCCGGCAGGCGGAGCCCAGATGCCGGATGTGTTGTAGTGCCAGTAGCGTATGTCGATGATGTCTACAAGTTTCGACAGTTCCGGGTCGGCAAGGATTGAATCCTGTGCATCCTTTGTGCAGCTAAGGGCTATCATCGGGTGCTTGCCGGTTTCGCGTTCCCATTCGGCAATGGTCTGGAGCCAGAAGCGGGTGAAGTGGAGCGGTCCGGTATACTCTTCGCTGATGAGCTGCACCACGTTGTCGTTGTCTTTCAACTGGTCGAGACACATGCGGATGTATCCCTTGTGCAAGGGGCGCAGGGCAGGATCGTTCTCGTTGTAGAACTGTTCTGCCATAAATACGCGCTTGTCGCCGGCAAACGGCACAGGCTCGGGGAAGCTCGTGTGATTGATGTTGTTCACCGGGCGCCACGGGGCATCAACCCAGTGGGCGCCAGCCTCGATGATGTTGTGCTGAAAATAGTTCTGGTTGAAGAGCAGCATGCCTTCTCTTGCTCCAGTGGCGGCAAACTCGCGCTCGCGCTGCCAGTACCATTCGTTAGGTCGAGTTAGGTCGTAGAGGCTCAGTCCGTCCCACGCCTTTCCTTGTCCGCTGCGGGCGAAAGCCTGCTCATAGAACGGGGCACTCACCTCGCCATCGGCACGTTTCACCCTCTCGTGGTCGATGCGCCTGAGGTCATACCATAGTCCGTAGTGCTGGTCGAGCATGCAATAGCCGTCTTTCTTCAGGAATGTTACCACCGAGTCTATGCGGTCTGTCCAGCCTGTGCCCTCTCTTCCCGGCACGAAGCGTGTGATGGCCGGCTTTGCACCTTTCTGTATGAAATTGTCCTTCGTTCTGCCGTTCCACCATGGAATGGCGTAGCGGTTGCCGGTGATGAGCTTGCCGTTGAAGGTGATATGACCGTCGGTGATGCCGAATTCCCCTTCTTCCTCTTTCTTTGCTTCTGCCAATGTTGAGGCTGGGGTCTTCAGCTTTATGTTGTCAATATCCTTCAGTCCTGATGTCGACAAACTGGCTGTGTATGGTATGGAGTCCATCCACATCTCTATTGTCACCCTCGGCGTGGTTACCGATTCCATGGCGAGCCGTTGTGCCACCTCTATCGTAGGACTGCTCGATGCCGTTATGTTACGGTTATATACATAGCCGTTGTTTGCCCTGTCGCCAACACGTTTCTGCAGTTGGTCGTAAAACAGGCTGCGCGGTGTAACGGCATCGTTGCTGCCGGTCCACTCGCCGTTGCCTGTCATCGTGCCCCAGCAGGCATTTGCACTCGAGCGGTCGTCCTCGTCGGGCGAGTAGCAGAATAGGGTAGAGGCGGTGCATTGCCAGAACATACTGTTGGCGGTGTTCCATCCCGTTCCCATCTGCCAGTTTTCAAGATTGCGGAACGAGAGGTCGTTACCCTCGATGTTCACCACGTCGAAGAGCAGTCCTGGTGCCCATGAACCCACGCTACCGCTGAAGCTGAGCGAGCCCTCGCCGTCGCACTGCACAAAGGCATTAGGTCCAGGCGCGCAGTAGTCGGCGGCAAAGTCATGGCATCCGTCTTTCGACACGCATCGCTGGAACAGGTTCTGTTCGCCGCGAGTCAAGAACACTCTTCTTCTCCATCCACCAATCTCAGATACCGGTTCGCTTGCCAAGCAGTCCTCCACTGTTATGCGTCGTGTCTGCTTCTGCAGGTTTACGGCACTGCCGGCAAAATACTTGAAGTCCGTGCGGCGCACCCAGCAGTCCTTGGCGTTGTTCATCCACACTCCGTCCCAGCAGTGGTCTTCGTCCTTCGGGTTCCAGTCGTTGTGGGCAGACTCAAGAGTCATGTTCTCCACGCCACATTCCGTTATCTCTCCTTTATTATAGGAGGTGATAACCATGGCGTTGCCATATTTCCGGTTTATTGTCATTGTGAGCGGAGCGTCGAGAGTGGCGGTGTTGCCCACCACTTTCACCACGGTCCTGTTCCAAAGCATGTCGATATCCGAGGGCTTCCACCCCGTATAGTCCAGTCCTCCGCCGAAGTCGTTACACTTTAGCGACTCAATCCATTCCTTCGTTGACGGGCGCAGAATCATAATCCTGTCGCCGGCTTTCAGCATGCCGCCGGCTTCGAGAGAAATTGTACGGCTTCCGGCTTTCAGCTTCTCGTCAGTAATCTTCAGTGTGTCGCCCTTCGTAAATGCGTTTTGCCCCTCTATATATACAAGGGCTCCGCGGTCGAAACCTCTCTTCACGAGTCGGGTCTTCTTCTTTCCCATACCGCGGAGCACCACTCCCGAACGGGTTATTCTCAGCGGTTGGTCAAGATAAAAAATGCCTTCGCCTATGAGCACCGTTCCGCGGTGTCCGTTTTTGTCGGGCTTCAGCGACGAAACGTAGTCGATGGCCTTTTGCAATCTCTGGCTACAGTTGCCCTCGGCATTTCTCACCGTCACCACGTTTCTCACATCGGGAATGCCTCGCTCCGATGCATGGTATCCGCAAGTAGAGTAGTCCATGGGGATGAACACCTCTTTCTTTTGTTTTCCTCCTGCCCATGCCGCCGTGCACAGTGTGAATGCGAGCGACATCAGGATAATTTTTTTATTGTTCATATTCAATTACTGTTTTCTGAGTTATCCATGTAATATAACGTTCCACGTCTTGTTTTTGTAATGTTTTCGTGTTGCTAAATTACAACAAATATCTTATTTGAACAAGAAAAATCGGTTTATGTGTGTCTCGACGTGAGTGAATAATTCCTTTGATTTTTCTTTTTTTTCGTTTAATCATACTAATTAATTTGTATATTTGCAGCGAATTTACTCAGCGGACTGAGTAAAATTACTCAATGCGCTGAGTAAAATTACTTAATGCGCTGAGTAAAATTACTTAATGCGCTGAGTAAAAATACTCAACTGACAGAGTTGCAACGCTATAGTAAAGAGAATGAAAACGTATATAGATATTTTTGTTTTATGAAATAAAAAGGCACGCAATATTTCATGCGTGCCTTTTATTATGTTTTTATGTTTAAATCTTACGTGGGGATTATTCAGCCAGAGGGTCGAAAGTGCCGTTGCCGCTTCTGTTGTCCGTCCAGCCGATTGTCTGCTGAAGACGAGAGTCGTTACGGTTCATTGCTCCGAGAGAGAAACCAAGGAAGTAATATTTTGCGCGGTAGTCAATAGTCAAGTCTGTTATATGGTCGGCATTTCTGCCATCGCCCTTGTTGTCTTTGCGCTTCAAGTTGTCATTATACCAACCTTTCAAAACTTCCTGCTGTTCGGCAATCGGCTTGCGCAGATCGATAGGAGCGCAGCGCTCAACATTGTTTACTAACAGCGGATCAGACTCGTATGTCGTGCTTCCCGTGCCCCATTTGTCGGCAACGCGGAACTCCATGCGTTCACGGCGCTGTCCGTTGAACTGCTTGAATCCAAGCCATGTACATGTGTTTCCGCCCCAGCCAGTAAGAGTCCAACTTTCAGGAGCACCAGGAACCTTTACTGCACCACCATCGAAGAGCATCCAGCGACGCATATCATCGAAACGCTTGCCCTCGTAAGCCAATTCAATCTGACGCTCCAGAAGTATGGCACTCATGCAGGCAGCCTGATCAGAAGTAAGGTTCGTCGGCAGGCCGTAGTTGTTGTCGGCAGTATAACCTACACGTGAGCGGATTTTTTGTAGCTGTGCTACAGCCTCGTCGAGATGTCCGGCACCGCATGCTGCTTCGGCATAGTTGAGCAGCACCTCAGCATAGCGAATCTCAATGTAAGGAGAAGCTGAGCGTGCAAAAGCTCCGCGGGTGTATCCGCTATTGTAAACGTAGAGGGCAGAGTTGAGGTCGTAGTCGCTCGTACGTTTTCTTACATACATTCCTTTTTTGTTTTTCAGCAGGTTGTCTGCACCGTAAGACTCACCGCTTTCTACGTTTCCAACATCATTTTTATCGGTGTACCACACATAGTTCCATAGAGCATAGTCTTCTCCTCCCTGCGGATTTTTGTTTACACCACCTTGACTCGCATCGCCGTTGTAAGTCCAGCGTACGCCAGGGAAGGCGAAAGTACGGTAGAAACGCGGGTCGCGGTTCATGAACGGGTGCTCACGGTCATATTGCATAGATGACTTTTCGAGTTTAGAGTATGTATCTACCGAAGAAGGCAACTTACCGTCTGCCATAGGGAACATGTCGATAATCATTGCCGATGGCTCCATTCCGCCACTTCTGTTGTTTGTATTAGCCGGACGGATATTGTTCTCCCAGTAATTGTTCTTTCCCTTGTCGCCAGCCTCACCGCTCTGCATTGGATCTTCGGTGTTGAAGAGCGTTACAAAAACGTCCTCACAATTCCTTACCTGTCCGAAAAGCGTAGCAAATGCAGAAGCGTTGATATTATCGGCAGAGGTATAAAGGTCGTTTCCGCATGCATTGAGCACAGGAATACTTGCCTTGATAGCCTCGTATGCCTTTTCCCAGCGTGTTACGTCGTTTGTTCGGTTGAACATCGGACTTGCCCAAAGGTTCATCACCCTGCCTTTAAGTGCCAGGGCAGTACCTGAAGTTACACGTCCCCAGTTACTTGAGTCCCAACCGCCGTGAGTTGTAGCTGCTGTGAGCAGTTCTGCAGATTTGTCGGGGTCTTCGATGATAAAGTCGAAACACTCTTTTGCCGAGGAGCGCGGAGTAAACGAACTTGCAGATGTTTCCTGTACTTCCTTGATGATAGGCACACCGCCATACCATTTTACCAGTTGATAATAGCACCATGCACGGAAGAAAAAAGCCTGTCCGAGCAATTTATCCTTGTCAGCCTGACTTAGAGTGCATCCTTCAAGTCCGGCAATGCAGTCGTTGATGTTGCGGATGCGCCCCCATACATTAGAGAGGTTTTTCTGCTCATTTGTGAAATAGTCGGGAACAACATTGCCTGTTTGTGCGTCAAGTTCATAAAGCGGGTTCACAAAACTTTGTTCGCTACTGCTGCTGATACCACAGTATTCCTCAGTTGCTTTCGACTGGATGTCGGATGCAAGACCTGTACAATTGTTGTTCCAAGCCGATGCTGTATTAGGGTTTGGCAGGCATTGACCGTATATTGAGTTAACACGCAATTGAGCTCCTGTAAAGTCATTGTAGACCTCTTTGTTCACGTTGTTATTGTCTTTCTTGTTTTCAAGAAAGCTGTCGCTACATGATGCAAGTAAAGAAGCTGCGAATGCGATGCTGCAAACTTTAATTATATTCTTGTTCATTATGTATTTCATTTTTTAGTTTAGAAAGTTAAGTTCACACCGATAGTCCATTTGCGGAGTTTAGGATAGCTACCGTAGCTACACATCGGGTCGATAAAGTTGTCTGGATACGGGTTGTAGAAGCTAATAAGGTTCTGACCGGTAACATTAACCCTTGCGCTTTCCAAGCCTAAAGTCTTGAACCAAGACATCTTTGGTAACTTGTAAGCAAGAGTCAGACGGTTGAGAGTAACTCTTGTGCCGCTTACTGTCCAGAAGCTTGAAGCTACGCTGTTGATATTGTATGAAGGGTTAGGCAATTCTCCGTTGCTGTTCTCTGACATTACAACATTTCCGCTGCCGTCCGTTATATCCTTGTATACGAACACCTTGTCCGGATTCCAGAACGAAGGCATGTTCTGAGCTTCAATGCCGTAAGATGTCTTCAATGCAGAAGATGGGATAACTGTCTTAGAACCCCAGCTTGCACTGAACTGTGCCGTGATGGAAAGTCCCTTCCATTCAGCATTGAGATTTGTGGTAAATCCGTAAGGATTACTTGCACGGTAGGAAAGTCGTACCTGATCGTCGTTTGCATCAACTACACCATCAGCAGCACCTTCGCCACCTGCACCGCGAACATCCTTGTAAATAAGCATACCAGGTTTAATCTGGTCAGGAGCCATACCCATGTAGCTTGTGATGTTGTATTTCTTTACATACTCCTGGATTTCCTGATAGCTACGGAACATTCCGAGACATTCCATACCCCATGTTCCTACATCAAAGCGGTCGCCTTTTTGTACGGTGCGGTATTTATAGTCGGTTGCGAAGTCGCTCTTCAATACTTTGTTGTCGCTATATCCGAAGTTTACGCCGATGCGGTATTTGAAGTCCTTTCCAATCCTGTCTCTCCATGTGATACTTGCCTCATATCCCCAGTTGTTGATTTCTCCGAGGTTTGTCGAAGCCGAGAGACAGCCAACCGTAGCCGGAACAGTTTGCGACATGTTCATGAACATCTCGCGGTTCCAAACCTTGTAAGCCTCGAGTGTAACGGCAAGACGGCTGTTGAGTACGTTGAAGTCAATACCGAAATTGGCCTTGTAAGACTTGTCCCAGTGCACGTTATAGTTCACGTCAGCATTGCCGTTGTCCATTCTGATAGACTGTCCGGTATTTGTCGTCCCTTCGCCGAATACGGCGTTGTCGCTTGTCTTGTTCCATATGCCATAGTGCTGCATCCAGAGCCATGCCGTAGTATTGTCGCGGCCTGTAAGACCGAATGATCCTCTCAGTTTCAGAAAGTCAACCCACGGAAGAGCTTTGTTGAACCACTTCTCTTGCGACATTACCCAACCAACACTGGCTGACGGGAAGACTCCCCAATAGTTTTTCGGGGCGAACTTGGTGGAAGCGTCGGAACGAATAAGGAACTCAAACAGATACTTGTCGGCATAAGCATAGTTTATACGGCCGATGTATGAAAGACTTCCAGATTCGCTTCTTGTCCAGCTCGGAGTCTTGGTGCCAGATGCACCGTTAGACTGGAAGTTGGTGAATGAATAAGGTTGTGTGGCATGACCACCCAAATCCTCGAGCTCCGATTCAGATTTCTCGATAGAGAAGAGGGCATTGATGTCGTGTTGTCCGAATTTACGTCCGTAGCTTACAGTGAAGTTCATCTGATAGTTGTCCATTCTCGACATGGTACGTGAGATATAGTCGCCGTTGTCGAAAGTGGAAGGTTCGAAATTGTCAGACGTTAGATAGCCGTTGTAGTCTTCACCGGCAATCGGTGTGTACAGATGCTGTCCGCTTCCCGTGCGGTTCATCATCTTGTATAGAGTAAACTTAGAGCCGTACTGGTTGCCCTTGTCATTGTTGATACTCTTTGAATATGTGAATTTCAGCTTAAGACCTTTCAGAATCTTGCTCCATTCGAAGTCGTACTCCAATCCGGCGTTGATGGTCATGTTGTTAGTTTTCGTCTCGGCATAGTCGCCGTTGTTCTGCATCAGGTTGTAGGAGTAAATCTGCGACTCGTTTACCTGAGAGTTGCTCGGACCGTATGCGAGGATAGGCATGCCGTTTACCGTTTCCGGAATATAGTGTGGACGATACAACAAGTTACGGTAGTCGTTCTCTAAACCACCGCTTCCGATAGAGTTGTTCGGTTTATTCAGTTTGCTGAAGTTTCCGCTCACGTTGAGATTAGCCTTCAGGTTCTTGCTTATTTTTACGTCGATTCCTGCGCGGTAGTTCCATCGGTCGTAGTCGAGTTTGCCGAGGTTACCGTCCTGTGTGAAGTAAGAGATACCTCCAAAGTAATTCACTTTGTCAGATGCACCGCTCACGTTCACGCTGTGCTGCTGTGTAACACCCGTGTCCCAGTATTTGTCGAGCAAGTCATAGTTGAGGCTCTTCATAGCCTCAAGTTCGTCGGCTTGGAAAAGAGATGTCGTGCGGTTGAGCGATGTACTTCTCGGGTCGTTGTCCGTCATGATGTTATACAGACGGCCGTAGTTGTAAGAGTTGAGCATCTTTGGAGTAGACACGGCATCCGTGATACCGAAAGTTCCGTTGTAAGAGATGCGCGGCGCTCCCATTTTTCCTCTTTTTGTTGTTACGAGTATAACACCGTTGGCTGCTCGTGCACCGTAGACAGCTGCCGATGCGTCCTTCAATACTGAGATGTTTTCCACCTCAGAAGGGTCGAGGTTATTGAAAGCCTCCTCTCCGAGGTTCTTTATATCGTTAGGATAGACATAGCCGTCGATAACATACAAAGGTCCGGCAGCATTGCCGGTAAAGTCGTGTAGCACGCCACCGTCGCGGATTGTGATACTCGAACTCTCGCCCACTTGACGGTCACCTCCGCTAACGCTCACACCGTTGATAAGACCCGACAGGGCAGAAGCGAGACTTGCTCCGGAGAGGTCCTTGATGTCGTCCATAGGAACAGTGCCTACGGAACCCGTCAGGTGAGCCTTCTTCTGAGTGCCGTAACCTACAACCACCACCTCTTCAAGATTTTGAGAGTCCTCTTTCAGCTGGGTCTTTCCGCCAGGAGTTACAGTCTGTGGTAAATATCCTATATATGATATGGTTACTTTGCTTCCTTTTGGAGCCGTGATGGAATAGTTACCGTCAATATCAGTGATAACGCCAACATTGTCGCCTTTCTTTCCGACAATACGTACGGATGCACCGATGATAGGTTCACCGTTTTGGTCAACAACGGTACCTTTTATAGTTTGGTTTTGCTGGGCATAGATTGGAGTTGATACCAATGCCATGCAGCCGAAGCATAAACTTATCAAAGTTTTTCTTTTCATATTCTGTGTCTTTTTTATTTCGATTATAAGTTAAGCCTTATGGCTGGTTATTCTGCAGAAGGAAGCCAGCGAGGGTCACCGGTCTTGTTTGCAATCTGTGCAGCTCCGCTCACGGTAAAGTCGCCGTTTGCAGCATCCTTGAAGCTCGGGTCTTCTTCTATTGCATTACCACTGAGGTCGTATGTTTCAACAATGCCACCTGTACTTTCAAATTCGCCGTTGAACATATATGTGTTGTAGTTCGTTATAGCTGTTGCATATGTAGCAGGTCCGCGTCCGCCCAAGATGCGTCGTATTACTTGTTTGTTTCCACAGTCTACGAAGATACATTTTTCAACGTCGAAGCAAGAGCATTTCTGTCCGTTGAATCCTCCGTAGTTTGCCCATTGTCCAGCTTTTGCTATATTATAGAATGTACTGTTGAGGAAATTCACCCAACTATTTGTATATCCGCCACGGACAGCACGACCGTCGTTGTTATATTGTACGAAATATTTGGCATCGGCATCTCCAGTGTTCCAGAATGTAGAATTTGCAACCTGTAAAGTGTTGGCATATCCTCCCTTAAAGTAAATCACGGCATTTCCGCTAATGTTTGTATTGCTGCTTAGTGTAAGGTGGATTGTAGAATTGTTTATTATCAAACTTTCGAGACAATATTTTACATTGCTGTCGTACACAAGGTTATTGTTGACTCCAGTTATATTACATCCGTTGATTGTTATAGCACCAAGAATGTTATAGTAGTTGGAAGGTTTAGTCGTTTCTTTGTTGTTTTCAATCTGGTTTTTTAGGCCTTTGATGTTCTCGTCGGGAGTTTCACTTAATGCTATCACTGGGTTTTCCGACTGGGACGCATCGATGTCTACATATTTTAAAGTGAACAAAGTTCCAGTCTTTATACTAACCTTTCCTGTGTATGTAATTTTGGCATGGTTGTTGCCATTTGGGGTGCGCAGTGCAACTCGCTTGTTTCTGAAGTCTATGTTTTCAGAAAGGGTGTATTCACCTCCTGGTTGCAAGTCATAATAAAGCATTTCTGTTATCGCATCCTCGGGAACTGGATTCTCTTTGAAATATGTCGCCAAATCGCCGGCTGGTATTGTCTGGAAAGATGTTGTGAATGTATTGAAAGCCTTTTCCACAGCTTCTGTTCCCTTGTTGTGCTTTTCTTCGTTGTCAAGCACGGCAAGCGACAGCTGGTAGTTTGTGTCTTCCATACGTTTTGCAGTAAACGATATTCCGTCGATTAGAGTATCCTTTAGAATTTCGTCATTGTCGAGATTCTTCAGAATTGCGTGATAGCCTCCGGCACCGTCTACAACAGGCCATGCGATGGTCTGTACAGTCCCGTCGGAATTTGGAGTAATTGTAATGTCATCAACTGATGGTGCTTCGAGTTGCGTGTTGTACACCCCGCTGTCGAATTTCTCGCCAGTCAAGTCATCCTGTGCACAGGATGCCATCGTCAGCGCTCCACCTGCAAGACACAGCATTCCCCACGTCTTGCAATGTAGTGATAGTTGTTTTGTTGTCATAAATTAAACTTTAAAGTTATTTGATTTTGTTAGTGTTAAATTCTTGGTTGCTTTTGTGTGCCGGCATACTTGTTCTTTTAGGTAGCAAGATTCCGTCACTGCAATGATTGTTATTTTGTTATTAGGCTTATAGGTTATGCCAGTTTTGACATATTTAATATATAGTGCAAATTTAATCTAATTTTTCTAATCGAGAAAACTTTTATGGTGCAAATCTTGCAGAATACGGGAAAAAGGTAAAAATGTCTGTAATATTTGTTATAAAAACTTTAGTTTATGATATTCTTGTGTCATGATTTGATTTCCCGAGGGTAGACGAAAGTGGAACTTTGAAGAGGCTTAATAGAGTTTGATGTATTCATATTCGTTGCCCACAATCTTGAGATAATGCTCAAAATCATCCCTCTTGATAACAACCGTTCCGCGGCAGTCGTTGGGATGGAAAGATAGGGTAGGGGCATTCTTGATGTTCTCGTCAAGAAACAAATGCACATGGTTTTCCGCGTCGTTGATGAGGCCGAAAGGAGATACGCTACCCGGTTCCAGTCCAAGATATTTCATCATTCGTTCCGGTGAAGCAAACGACAGTTTGCCGCAAGACGGCAGGCCCTTTGCGATGAGCGATTCTTTTAGTAAGTGCTCAAGGTCGTGTATTGCAAGGTCGTGGTCGCAGTCGAAGCATACCAGATAGTGGCGGTTACCCTTATGGTTGCGAAAAAAGAGGTTCTTGCAGTGCATGCTGCCGTCATCCTTCCACCAGCGCCTTGCTTCCTCAATGGTTTTGCCTTCGGGGTGATTATAATTAGTAAACGGAATGTC
>ERZ808275.249-NODE-249-length-26798-cov-4.284972_pt1 | contig 26798 bp, 37 predicted proteins | sample MGYA00520894_ERZ808275 | MGnify/ENA primary metagenome ERZ808275 (study PRJEB31516, sample SAMN03275598) | gut metagenome | biome: mammalia-associated habitat; material: feces | host: Papio cynocephalus | place: Kenya | collected 2012-08-03 ...
CATTATGCCTGTAAAAGATAGCTATAGAGATAGAGTTTTTACAACTTCTGTTGTAAGATACCCAGAAATTGAACATATTGGTAAGGAGAAAGATTTTTCACCAATTATTAAAAAAGCATTAGAATTAGGTGGATATAAAGAAACTCAAAAAAAGACAGGTATAAACGGCGGAAACGTTTTAACAGTAGGCTTTGGTCACAATACAGTTTTATCAGTAGCGGATAAAGTTATTGATACTGTGAAATCAGGGAAATTGAGACATATTTTCTTAGTTGGTGGTTGTGACGGTGCAAAAACTGGTCGTAACTATTACACAGAATTTGTAAAAGAAACACCCAAAGATACACTTGTATTAACCTTAGCTTGCGGTAAATACAGATTTAACGATTTAGATTTAGGGGATATTAATGGTATTCCAAGACTTTTAGACATGGGACAATGTAACGATGCGTATTCTACAATAAAGGTTGCAGTCGAATTAGCAAAAGCATTTAACTGCTCGGTTAATGAATTACCATTATCCTTGGTATTATCCTGGTATGAACAAAAAGCCGTTTGTATTCTATTAACATTGTTGTATTTAGGAATAGAAAATATAAGACTTGGACCAACATTACCAGCCTTTGTTTCACCTAATGTACTAAATATTCTTGTAGATAAATTCAAAATTAAACCTATCACAACAGCAAAAGAGGATTTAAAATCAATTCTTGGATAGATAACTTGTATAAGTGTTAAAAGAGAAGTTCAAATTTAAAAATAATTTGAACTTTTCTTTTTATTTTTAATTTTTTAGACAGTTCGAGTCATTAAAAATTTACACAAGAAAAATTCCACCGAAGTGGATTTTTTCTTTTAAATAGTAAGGGAGAGACTCGCTTGAGTTGTAGGCGAGTTACACGAGCCGTACAAATCAGGATGTCGACGCAGTCGATTGAACTCATTATGTTGCGAACATCATGAGCAACATAACAGTTCGAGTCATAAAAATTTTTCTCAAAAAAAAATTCCACCGAAGTGGAATTTTTCTTTTAAATAGCAAGGGAGAGACTCGAACTCTCGACCTCACGGGTATGAGCCGTACGCTCTAGCCAGCTGAGCTACCTTGCCATATACTTATGGTCAAACTTTTCAGTTCGTATGTCTATTCTTACATAAATATTTTTATTTTTCAAGAACTTTTTTTATTTATTTAATTAAGTCCTTTTAATCTTTCGTCTGGATTAGTAATACTTGTAATTCTCAAACCGAAGTTATCTTCGATTACAACAACTTCACCATACGCAATCAATTTACCGTTTGCATACAATTCTACTGGTTCACCGGCAACTTTTTCTAACTCAATAATTGAACCTCTTGTTAATTCAAGAACTTTTTTAATAGGTAAAACTGCACGTCCCAATTCTACTGTTAATTGCAATTTAACATCCATTAAAATATCTAAATTTTTAGTTGCATCACCTTGTGAATTTTCTGTTTCTTCAAAAGATGCAAACTGAACTGGTTGAACAGTAACAGGATCAGGTTCACTTTTCAATTCTTCGTCAAAAGCTTTTTGTTCCATTCTATCAACTTCTTCTTGAATTTCATCTTTATCATCAAGATTTAAATCATCTAGCATATTTTTTTCTTTATCGTCTTCTGGCATAAATTAACCCTCTCCTCTACATAAAATCTTTTAAAAAGTCAGTTTGTGCATCGTATATATCAGAAATTTTTACGCACACTTTATTTTTTCTAATTCCTGGTCTTGCGAAAAATTTCTTTTCGTTGTTAATTTTAACAACTAAATCGTCTTTTGTTTTATTATCAAGTTTAATAATATCGCCCTCTTTTAGTTCTAAAAACTCTTCCAAGGTAATATCTGTAGAACCGAATAAAACATCTACATCAACTGTTGATGTATTCAATTTTTGAATCATTTTTTGACGTTCTTCTGTAGTTGCAACAATACCTTTAGTTTGGAAAATATGTTGTGCTGACAAGCTACCGATAACGTTTTCTAAAACAGGATATGGGAAGCACAAGCTCATCAAACCAAAGTATTTACCAGCAATTTGAACTTCAAAAGTAATTAAGGCTACGATTTCACCAGCACCAGCAACTTGAACCATTTGATAACTACTATCCAAACCTATCAATTCACCTTGTACTGGTAAAATATTACCCCAAGTATTTTCAACAGTTTTAATAATTTTTTCAAAAACTTTTCTAGCTAAAGCATCCTCAACCACAGTCAAGTCACGTTGTTTTGTTTCACTCAAGCCTGAACCACCTAACATACGGTCAACTACGCAGGACAATATTTCAAAACTTGTACCTAAAAGAATTTGACCTGGAAGTGGCTTCAATTCAAAGATACCAATCGTAAATGGTGATGGCATTGAACGAATAAATTCGTCATAAGTCAATTGGTCAGTAGAAACTACATCAATCTCAACACGCATACGTAAGTATGCTGTTAAAACCAATGAAATTTGTCTTGAAAACTCTCTATGTAAATCTTGTAACGCTCTTAAATGATCTTTTGAAAATTTGTCTGGTCTTTTAAAGTTATATAACTTATAAGACTTTTTAACGTCAGACTCATCACCTAATCCAGCGAAAGAATCACCGAAGTCATCAATTATTCCACTATTATCAATATCATAATCTGATGTAGCCAATTTAAACAATAATCCTTTCTACTGAATAATAAATTGTCCGAAACTTACTCTTATAACTTCTCTTGTGCCTGCAAAAATAGCATTTACATCTTGAGCAATTTGTTCTTTTACTAATTCTTTACCAACTGTTGTTGCAACTTCTGATGAAGTTTTGCTAGATAATGTTGTAATAATAGCATCTCTAATAGCAGGTTTGTATTGAGCCATTTCCATTTCAACAGCTTTCATAGGATCACCCGCTTCACCACCACCGTGACCACCATGTCCACTACCTTCTGCTGGTTGAGTAGCTGATAAATCTGGGTCAGTTGGAAGTTTTGATAATTCTAAAGCAACATTTGCTTTCAAATATCTTTTTGCATCCACATCTGCTAAGTTTAAAACAAAATCACCAAGGTCAACAATGATACCTTTTTCAACTTGTTCTTCTTCATCAGATGTATCTTCTTCGTTTTCATCAGTTTGAGTTTGCTGTGGTAATTTTGCACCCAATAAATTGTCAATTAACACATAGTTTAAGCATAAGAAGATGACACCTCCCAACAACATTGATATAACAACTACCAATATCATTTTTACATTTGAATCTAATTGTAAAGGCTTTTTAGCATTATTTTCATCTTCTTCTCTTACCTGAGGTTTATTATCTCTTGGTGCTGTTGGTTTAGCCATACTATTCTCCAATCTATTGCGATTAAATTTATAATTATTTTAAAATAATTATATCAACTCTTCGGTTCAAAAGTCGTCCACCACTTGATGTATTATCTGCAATTGGCATATATTCTCCATAACCGGCTGCAGACAAGCGTTGTGGCGGAATTTTACCAGTTCTAATGATATAACCAATAATATTTGTAGCTCTTGCTGTTGATAATTCCCAGTTTGATGGATAAGTTTTTGTGTTTATCGGAGTAGAATCCGTGTGACCCTCTACCAAAACTTTGTTATCAACTTGAGATATTACACCAATAACTTCGTCCAAAGTCTTTGATGCATTTTTCTTTATTATAGCAGAACCCTCATCAAAAAGTATACTATTATTCATTCTAACAATCAAGCCTCTATTATCTTTTACCAAAGTAACAGAAGAATTGTTAGCTAATTTTTCATTCAATTCTTTTATAAGTTCATCCGCAGTTTTTGTTGGAATATCAGTCGCATTTTCAACGACTTGAAGATTGTTATCCTCAATAATTTTAGCTTGCTCTTTATTAACGTTATGAGAAATTGCAAACATAACAATAAATAACGCCAAAAGCATGGTTACAAAATCAGAGTAAGAAACAACCCATCTATTAATATAATCTTTTGAATTTGAGTAGTAATCGTTTCTCATAATCTATGCTGCAACCTCTAAACGTCTTTTGTTGTGGTACTTCAAATATGCAATCAATTTTTCTTCAATAATAGCAGGATTTTCTTGCATCATAATCGAAATTACCCCTTGAACCATAACTTCTTTCAACAAGATTTTTTCTCTTGTCTTATGTTTTAAGTTTCCAGCAATAGGTAAGAAAATTAAATTAGCAATTCCGACACCATATAGGGTAGATACGAAAGCAGTTGCTATACCTACACCCAAAAGTTCAAAGTTATTAATATCCTTCATAACTTGGATTAAACCCATAACAGCACCGACAATACCAAAAGTTGGAGCATATCCACCTAAAGCTTCATAAACTCTTGAGTTAATCAATTCCTCTTCCTCTTCATAAGCAATTTCTGAACTCAAAATATCATATAAAAGTTGAGGATTATTCAAATCTAAAGCCAACTGCAAAGCTCTTGCTAAAAAAGAATCTGAAACTTTATCCACCAAACCTTGCAAAGCAAACATACCATTTTTTCTTGCAAAATAAGAAATTTGTACAATTTCTTCTACAATTCTTGCACTCTTATTCTCGTCTTTTAAAAATACATCTTTTAGAGATTTTAAAGCACCTAGCACAATACTAAAATTGAAATTCAACAATATCGCACAAAAGCTACCACCTACTACAATAAAAAATGCCTCAGGTTGAACAAATAACGATAACGATGCACCATCAAACATTTGAGATGCAAACATCACTCCAATACCAAACACAAGTGCAAATACTGCAGTAAAATTCATTAGTATTCTCCTTAAAAATCCCTATATCTTATAATATAATCACATGATTTTGTAAAAAACGTATCATCTAAATATAGGATTTTAAAGAAAAAAAAGGGCGACTTTGATAAATCAAAGTCGCCCTTAAAAAAGATTTTTACTTCAAACTAGAAGTTCAAACCAGCTTCTCTTGCAGCATCAGCTAAAGCAGCAATTCTTCCGTGATATAAGAAACCACCTCTATCAAATACTACGTCTTTGATACCAGCTTTTAAAGCTTTTTCTGCAACAGTTTTACCAATCACTTTAGCAGCTTCAATATTACCACCGTGATTTAAAGTTTCTTTTAAATCTTTGTCTAATGATGAAGCAGATGCCAATGTAACGTGTTTTGTATCATCAATGATTTGAGCATAGATGTGTTTTGTACTTCTATAAACTGCTAATCTTGGAGCTTCAGAAGTTCCTGAGATTTTAACACGAATAGATTGGTGTCTTTTTTGAACTTTGTTTTTTCTAATTTCTTGTTTAATCATTTTCTTTCTCCTTTTACCTAAACCTTCTTGAATAAATTCAAGGGTTTCTATGGGCTACTTGTTTTTACTTTTGAGCTTGCTAAGATTTATAGCCTTTGCTCGCTCATTTGCTCCTGTGAAATCATAAAGACTTCACTTCGGCTAAGTCTTTTCCGCCTGTGCAATCAGAGATTGCTTCGCTCACTTCGTTTGCAACGGCGGTATCGTTAAGTTACGCAATTGCTACGCCGACTCCTCGTCGCCGTGTGCATTGCTTCACTTCGGCTCACGCTTGTCACTTCGCTCGCGTTAAACGGCAATTCCGAGTTTTGCTACCGTGATTGCATCACTTTCGCAAAAGCTCTATAGCCTCGGCTCGCTCGTTCTATTTCTTACCAGCTTTACCAGCTTTACGTCTGATGTGTTCACCTTCGTATTTAACACCTTTTCCTTTGTAAACTTCAGGTGGACGTTTGCTTCTAATCAAAGCTGCAATATCACCAACTAATTGTTTGTTTGAACCTTTTACAGAAATTTTTGTATTAGCATCAACTGCGATTGTAATACCTTCTGGTGTTTCAATTAAAATTGGGTGAGAATAACCTAAAACTAAGTTTAAGTTTTTGCCTTCCATGTTTGCACGATAACCAACACCAACGATTTCTAATTTCTTTTCGAAACCATCTTTAACACCTTTAACAGCATTTGCAACTAAAGTTCTTGATAAACCGTGTAAAGCATTTGTTTTTCTTTCGTCATTTACTGGAGTTAAGATAATTTTGTTATCTTCAACTTTTACTGAAATTTCTGGTCTTACATCTACTGATTCAGTACCGTTTGGTCCTTTTGCAGTAACTAATTGACCGTCAATTTTTACTTCAACGCCTGCTGGAATTTCAACAGGTAATTTACCGATTCTTGACATTTTCATTTCTCCTTATGGTATATTCTATCAAATTAGGCTTTTCTACCAATTTCACCTAACAAAACAATTATAAAAAAGACTTACCTGAAAGGCAAGTCTTTTATAAGTTTAATTAACTACCAAACGTAGCAAAGAATTTCGCCACCGATATTTTCTTTACGAGCTTTTCTATCTGTTAATAGACCTTTGCTTGTAGAGATAATAGCGATACCTAAACCACCTAATACTTGTGGTAATTTTTTAGATTTACAGTAAGTTCTTAAACCTGGAGTTGAAATTCTTTGTAAATTTGTAATAACAGGTTTTTTCTTATCTGTGTATTTCAAAGTGATATTGATAGCTTTGAATTTGCCGTTTTCAACAACTTCATAGTTTTCAATAAAACCTTCTTCTTTTAATAATTTTGCTAATTCGATTTTTAATTTAGAAGCAGGAATTTCTACAGTTTCGTGAGAAACAGTATTTGCATTTCTGATTCTTGTTAGCATATCTGCTATTGGATCTGTGTTCATTTTTTCTTCCTTTTTGTTGCTACTTACCTAAACTGTTTAGGCAGTATAGTCGTACATTTTATAAGAACGGAAACTACCAACTTGCTTTTGTAACACCTGGTAATAAACCTTGGTGAGCCATTTTTCTTAAGCAAATTCTGCAAATACCGAAATCTCTGTGATAGCCATGAGGACGACCACAAATACTGCATCTGTTGTGTAATCTAACAGTTGGGTATTTACCTTTTGCTGCAAGTTCTCTTCTAGTTTGTTCTTTATTTATCATCGCTTTTTTAGCCACGATTTTCTCCTTTATTTTTTCTTACTTTTTACTTCTTATTTTAAACCTTTGAATGGCATACCTAAAAGTCTTAATAACTCTCTTGCCTCTTCATCAGTATTTGCTGTTGTAATAACTGAAATGTTCATACCTTTTACTAAATCAACTTCATCGTATGAGATTTCAGGGAACAATGTTTGTTCTTTTAAACCTAATGTGTAGTTACCTCTACCATCGAAACTTTTCGCACTAATACCACGGAAGTCACGAATTCTTGGTAATACAACACAAATTAATTTTTGTAAGAAGTCATACATTCTTTCGCCACGTAAAGTAACCATAGCACCTACTGGCATACCTTCTCTTAATTTGTAAGAAGCGATTGATTTTTTAGCTTTTGTAACTACTGCTTTTTGACCAGCAATTTTTGTTAATTGAGCATCAATAACTTCTGCGATTTTTGAATTGTGTGAAGCTTCACCAACACCCATATTCAAAACAATTTTGTGAAGTTTTGGAATTACCATGTCATTTGTGTAACCAAATTTTTCTTTCATAGCTTTTCTAACTTCGTTTTCGTATTTTTCTTTTAAGCTTTTTGTTACTGTCATTTTTCTTTCCTCTACCTTAAGATGGTTTCGTGCCAAGAACTACCTTGCACTATACATCTAATTTTTCGCCGCATTTTTTGCAAACACGAACTTTTTTGTCGTCTTTTACTTCAGTTTTAACTCTTGTAACTTTTTCGCAGTTTGGACATACGATCATTACATTTGAGCTATCTAAAGGAGCTTCCATTTTTACAAGACCACCTTGTACACCAGCCATTGGGTTTGGTCTTTGTGCTTTTGTAACCATGTTTGCACCTTCAACTACTACTTTAGATTCAGCAGGCATTGTTTTTGTTACGTTGCCAACTTTACCTTTATCTTTACCTGCGATAACCATTACTCTATCGCCTGTTTTTACTTGTAATTTTTTCTTATCTGCCATTTCTTTTTTCCTTCTTAAATAACTTCAGGTGCTAGAGATACGATTTTCATAAAGTTTTTATCTCTTAATTCTCTTGCAACTGGTCCAAATACACGTGTTCCTCTTGGGTTGCCGTCTTTGTTGATAATAACTGCTGCATTTTCGTCAAATCTGATTACTGAACCGTCATTACGTTTGATGTCAGCTTTTGTTCTTACAACAACTGCTTTTACAACTTCTGATTTTTTTACTGCCATATTTGGTGTTGCATCTTTTACTGTTGCTACAATTACGTCACCTACATGAGCAAATTTTTTGTTTGAACTGCCCATTACACGGATACATAAAAGTTCTTTTGCACCTGTATTATCTGCTACAGTTAATCTTGATTCTTGTTGTATCATTGTTTTTTCCTTTTTCGTCTTTTCTTTTATTAAAATCCAAAAGAGCTTTTATTTCAAGCTATTTTTTCTTTTCTACAATATTTAGAACTGTCCATCTTTTATCTCTTGATGATGGTTTTGATTCTACGATTCTTACTACATCGCCTTCTTCACATTGATTTTGTTCATCATGTGCTTTATAGTTTGTAGTTGTTTCCATAATTTTTTTGTATTTTGGATGTGGATCATAAGTTGCAACTTTTACTACAACTGTTTTGTCCATTTTTGCGCTTACTACTACGCCTTGTCTTTCTTTCTTAGGCATTTTATTTTACCTCATTTTCTTTTTCTTTAATTACTGTTTTTGCTTGTGCAATATTCTTTTTTGTTTTTCTGATTAAAGCTGTATTTTCAAGCTTGTGAGTTGCCAATTGAACTCTTAAATCAAATAATTGTTTTTTATAATCAACTACTGAAGATTTAAGTTCCTCAATTGATTTTTCACGCATATCTTTTGATTTCATCTTTATTTTCCTTTTAAACTATTGTTGTGCTTCTTTTTCAACTACTTTAACTTTGATTGGTAATTTTTGTGCTGCTAATTCTAATGCGTGAATTGCAACTTCTCTGTCAAAGTAATCTAATTCAAATAACATTCTGTTTGGTTTTACTACTGCTACCCAGTATTCTAAGTTACCTTTACCAGAACCCATACGAGTTTCAGCTGGTTTTGCAGTAATTGGTTTATCTGGGAAAATTTTAATCCAAACATTACCGCCACGTTTGATTTCACGAGTCATCGCACGTCTTGCTGCTTCTATTTGTCTACTTGTAATCCAACCTGGTTCTAATGCTCTTAAACCATAACGGCCGAATTCAAATTGTGTACCTCTTGTTTCAGTACCTTTCATTCTACCTTTCATCATTTTACGATGTTTTGTTTTTTTAGGCATTAACATTGTTATTGTTCTCCTGTTATATTATTTCTTATTAATTTCTATTCTGCTGCTGTTTCAGTAGCGATTTTTCTTCTTGGACGTCTTCCGCCTTTTTCGTTACCGTCTTTAGCACCTTTTGCTTTAATGTTCATATCAGCTTTTTCGCCTGGCATTAAGTTACCTTTGAAAATCCAAACTTTTACGCCGATTTTACCCATTATAGTATTTGCTTCTGTAAAACCGTAATCTACATCAGCTCTTAATGTTTGAAGCGGAATACGACCTTCTTTTGCCCATTCTGAACGAGCGATTTCAGCACCACCTAAACGACCTGATACCATAACTTTGATACCTTGTACGCCAGATCTCATTGTTCTTTGCATTGCTGATTTCATTGCTCTTCTGAATGCAATACGTTTTTCAAGTTGTTGAGCAATTGATTCTGCTACTAATTGTGCATCTGCATTTACTCTTGCAACTTCTACAATGTTTAAAACAACTGTTTTGCCTAAATATTTAGAAACATCTTGTTTTAATTCTTCAATACCTTGTCCGCCTCTACCTACTACGATACCAGGTTTTGCTGTAACAACTGTAATGATTGTATTTTGAGCTTTTCTATCAATTAAGATTTTTGAAACGCCTGCATTGTATAATTTTTTCTTAATGTATTTACGGATTTTAGCATCTTCTGCTACAAATTCGCCGTAATCTTTAAATTTTGCATACCATCTGCTTGCCCAATTTTGAATTACGCCTACTCTAAATCCAGTTGGATGTGTCTTTTGTCCCATTGTTTATTCCTTTTTCTTATTTTTCGCTTACTACTAATGTTAAATGTGATGTTCTTTTTAATCTTCTGTAAATACGACCTTGAGCTCTTGGTTTACCTCTTTTGTAAGTTACGCTCTCGTCAGCGAAGATTTCAGAAATCTTTAATGCATCAGCATTAGCACCAAATTTTTCGTGTGCGTTTGCAACTGCTGCTTTTAAGTTCTTTTCAACTACTCTTGCTGCAAAGTATGGCATAAATTTTAACATTTTTTGAGCATCTGTTACAGATTTACCTCTTACTTCGTTGATTACTCTACGAAGTTTTCTTGCAGTCATTTTTATGTCTGTTTGTCTTGATTTTGCTTCCATTGTTTTATCCTTCAATTATTATTTTCTTTTTACTTTATCTGAACCTGCGTGACCTCTGTACATTCTAGTAGGTGCAAATTCGCCTAATTTATGTCCAATCATTTGTTCTGTTACATATACTGGAACGTGAGTTTTACCGTTATGTACAGCGATTGTGTGTCCTAACATATCTGGACTAATCATTGAAGCTCTTGACCAAGTTTTTACAACTTTCTTTTCTGAATTTTCATTCATTTTAGCAATTTTCTTAGCTAATGCTTCTTCGATATATGGTCCTTTTTTTAATGAACGTGCCATTAATATATTCTCCTTCTTAATTTAATTATCTTGTTTTTCTTCTTCTAACGATTAATTTATTAGAAGCCTTAGTAGATTTTCTTGTCTTTTGACCAAGAGCTGGTTTACCCCAAGGTGTTTTTGGATTACCACCAGGACCAGTTTTACCTTCACCACCACCGTGAGGGTGATCACAAGGGTTCATTGTTACACCACGTACTGTTGGTTTAACACCCATATAACGTTTTCTACCTGCTTTACCAATTTTAATGTTTTTGAATTCATGGTTACCTAATACACCGATTGTAGCCATACATTCTTTTCTTACCATTCTCATTTCACCTGATGGTAATTTGATTGTAACGTAGTTACCTTCTTTAGCCATTAATTGAGCTGCGTTACCTGCTGCTCTAACCATTTTACCGCCTCTGCCAGGTTCTAATTCAATGTTGTGAATCATTGTACCTAGAGGAATTACGTCTAGAGGTAATGCGTTACCAACTTGGATAGGAGCTTCAGCACCTGAAACAATTGTTGAACCAACTGTTAAACCTTCTGGTGATAAGATGTATCTTTTTTCACCGTCTGCATAGTTTACTAATGAAATTCTTACGTTTCTGTTTGGATCGTATTCAATTGTCATTACTGTGCCTGGAACACCAATTTTATTTCTTTTAAAATCTATAATACGATAGTGTTGTTTTACACCGCCACCTTTATGTCTGCAAGTAATTCTACCTGTATTGTTTCTACCTGCATGTTTTTTTATTGGTTTTAATAAACTTTTTTCTGGTGTAGATGTTGTGATTTCTGAATAATCACTCTTTGTCATACCTCTTTGTCCCGGAGATGTCGGATTAATTTTACGTATTGCCATTGTTTTCTACCTTTTTTCTTTCCTATGCACCAATTAATTCTTCGATTGGTTCACCGTCTATTGTTACTATTGCTTTTTTAGAAGAATCAGTTCTACCCATTTTGTATCCCATTCTTTTTGCGTGAGATGGCATGTAAACTGTTCTTACTTTTTTAACTTTTCTTCCTGGGAATGCTTGTTCAATTGCTTGAGCAATTTCAACTTTTGTTGCATCCATAGAAACTTCAAATGTATATTGACCAATTGTTGTAGCCATCATTGATTTTTCTGTAATCAATGGTTTTTTAATTATGTCAAATAATTTTTCTTTGTTTGTTCTTTCTTTACTCATTGCTTTATCCTTTTTAACTTAGACTATGCAAGTCTTTCTGTGATTTCGTTTACTGATGATTCTGTCAATAAAACTGTATCTGCTTCAATTAAATCTTTAACGTTTAAGTTTGAAGGTAATAACAATTTTACTGATGGAATGTTTCTTGCTGATAATTCTAAGTATTTGTTTTCAGCTGCTTTTGTGTCAGCGATGATTAGAATTTTACCTTCAGCTTTTAATGATTTTAAAGCATCCATCATTAATTTTGTTTTTGGTTCAGAAATTGCTGAAAAATCTTTTACGATAATTGTGTGGCTTAATTTAGCTGACAATGCAGATTTTAAAGCTAATTTTCTTGCTTTTTGTGGCATTGCAAAAGAGTAATCTCTTGGTTTTGGTCCGAATGAAACACCACCACCAGCGAATAATGGAGATCTTGTTGAACCTGCTCTTGCTCTACCTGTACCTTTTTGTTTCCAAGGTTTTCTTCCACCACCAGATACTTCTGCTCTTGTTTTTGCTGATGCTGAACCTTGTCTTGCATTATTTAATTGTCTTCTTAATGCTAAATGCATTACGTGTAAGTTAGGTTCTACTTCAAATACACCTTCGTTTAGTGTAATTTCACCTAATTTTTCACCTTTTGTACTTAATATTTCTTTTGACATTTTTTATATCCTTTATCTAGTTAATTCTCTTACTATTAGTTCCATTTTGTAATTGATGGTTTAATTGTTACCAATTTACCTTCTGGACCTGGAACAGCACCTTTTACTAAAACTAATTGTTTTTCGTTATCAACTTTTACAAGTTTTAATTTTTTGATTGTAACTCTTTCATTACCCATGTTACCAGCCATTCTTTTACCTTTGATAACACGGCTTGGAGTTGTACCTGCACCAATTGAACCAGGTTCTCTGTGGTTTTTAGAACCGTGAGCCATTGGTCCTCTTGAGAAGTTCCATCTTTTTACAGTACCTTGGAAACCTTTACCGATTGATGTACCTGTTACATCAACTTTTTCTACATCTGCTAATACAGATACTGGGATTTCTTGTCCTACTGTATAATCTTGAGGATTTTCTACTCTGAATTCTTGTAGATGTCTTAAGTTTTCTACATTATTTTTCTTCAAGTGACCAATTTGAGCTTTTGTTAAGTGTTTTTCTTTTGCTGAAACTGTACCTACTTGAATTGCATTGTAACCATCTGTTTCTTCAGTTTTAACTTGAGTTACAACCATTTTTGAAACTTTTATTACTGTAACTGGAATTGCTAGACCGTGTTCATCGAAAACTTGAGTCATTCCTAGTTTTTCACCTATTACACCAAGTGTCATAATTTTGTCCTTTCTTCCCCTTCAAGGGTTCTTCTTGTGATTGCTACCCTCTAAACTGCTTAGAGTCGTAGTTCGCATTATTGCTTAACGCATAAATGATTTGTTTTTCTTTTGTTTAGACTCGCCTATAAGGCGAGTTTTGAGCTATGTTTTCAAAAATTATAATTTTACTTCGATATCAACACCAGCAGGTAAATCTAATCTGCTTAATTCTTCTGTTGTTTGTTGAGAAGCATCGTAAATGTCGATAATTCTTTTGTGTGTTCTTAGTTCAAAGTGTTCACGAGATTTTTTATCTACGTGTGGTGAACGTAATACACAGTAAATTCTTCTTTTTGTTGGTAGAGGAATTGGTCCTGCTACTTTTGCATCTGTTCTTTTTGCTGTTTCTACAATTTTTTCTGCTGAAACATCAATCAATTTGTGATCAAATGCTTTTAAACATACTCTTATTCTTTGTCTGTTTGTAGTTGACATTGCTTATTTCCTTTTCTTACTTATATTGTCTAACCTTTTGCATACTAATATATACAGCTCTGTGCATTAAAAATCGTATATCAAACATTTTTTAGTGTCAACATAACGTTTTTCAATTTGTTTACTTTATTTAATAATTGTTAATAAAGCTTTATTTAAACTCTATCTTTCATGATTTTTACAAAATTTTTAATACTTCTATCATAAGTTGCTTCACCAGCTGCAGTAAAGAAACAGCCTGGAATTTCGCCATTTTCTCTATGTGCTCTTACACACTCGCAACACATACCTCTTTTTGAGCAACTTGTATAAGTGCATGTGCAACCTATTTTGTTTTCATCTCTTCTACATTCCATGATTTACTCCTTAATACTAATTTCTATTATTTTCTAAAACTATACTTACATCCGCAATAATTTTGTCTATATAATCCTAAAGAATTTGCTATTTTATTAGTTTTTAAAAAACCATCTTTCTTTTTAAAATCAACAGCCAAAAATTCTAAATCAAAATCTTTTGCAACTTTTTCACCAATTTCTTTCAAATGTTGAAAATTTTTGTGAGGGCTAATTGCAATAGAAGTTGTAAAAATATTTATCCCTAATTCTTTTGCTTTTTTAGCAGTCTGAATCAAACGAAGCTCAAAACATTTATCACATCTCTTCCCTCGTTCTGGTTCATTTTCATACCCACAAATATAATCCTCGTATTCCTGAGTATCGTAATGCTCTTCTATTAATTCTACTCCTAAATGCTCACATAAAGTTCTTTGTGCATCCAATCGCTTTATATAATCATTTACCGGCTGTATATTCGGATTATAAAAATACACAACCGGTAAATATTGATTATCTTTTAAGTATTCGATTGGGTATCCTGAACAGATACCACAGCAAGCATGAAGTAAAATCTTATTTTGTTTTTGCTCCTGCTTCAACTAAAATCGCCTTTACTTCGTTATATGGTTTTAGACCCATATATAATTTGCCTTTTACTGAGAATGCTGGTGTACCACCAACTTGCATTTCTGTTGCTTCATCGATATTTGATAATAATGTTGCTTTAACATCAGCAGCATTCATATCTGTTTTCAATTTATTTGTATCAAAGCCTTGTTCTTTTGCGATTGATAAAACATCATCTACAGAACCTGCTTTTTCTTCAAATAACAAGTTAACCATATCCCAGAATTTTCCTTGTTTTTGAGCTGCTAATGCTAATTTAGCATAATCACAAGCACCTACGTGGAATGGATTTGGAATATTTTTATTACAAGCATTATCTAATGGGTATTGAACAAATTCAATTTTTACATTAGAGAAATCTTTTGCAACTTTGTGCATTAATCTGTTTTCCATTACACAATATGGACACATCAAATCTGAGTACATTTTAACAACTACTTTTGGTTTTTCACTACCTAAAGTGTTACCGTTAGCAACGTCAGCATAATCGTTGCCTTCCATTTTGTATAATTGATCCATAAATTTAATATCTTTAATTTGTGGAGCGAATACATAAGTTGTGCTTGAAACAGCTAAGAAAACTACAGCAACTGCAACTGTTGAAGCAAATGCAATTGCATATTTTTTAACTGAAAGAGCTTCTTTGAAATCATTGATAGATGTTTTAATAGAAGCACCAAATGTTTCGCCTGCAAATTCTGATGCGAATAATGCGATAAATAGGTTAATGAAGTATGTTACTACGCAAAGTACACAAATCATTTTTAAAGAGATAAAGCTTACTAAAGCTAAAATCATTGATACTAAGAATGAGAATAAACCTAGTACAGCAATATAACTGCAAGGGTTTTTAAATACTTCTAACCAAGATAAAAATTTAATATTTTTTAATTTATCAGCAACTAGCAAAACAAGTACGATTACATAAAAAATCATACCCCAGTATGCTAGAGGAATACCTAAGAATTGTGCATTTACAGATTTTGCAACACCATCACAGTTTACAACTGGATTGTTAGCATCTGTACAAAAACTAGGACCTGCTGCTGGATTAAAGTTTGCATTGTTATAAACAACTGCTAAAGCAACTGTTGCTACTAAACCAAGGATAGCTAGTAAAAACAAAATCGCTTTCTTTGAAATTTTAATTTCAATTGTTTTTTCCATTGTTATTTCCTTTCCTTATACTGTTGGAGGCAAAGTGCCTTTAACTTCTACTATATCATTACTGTTTAATTTGAAAGCTTCGTGAATTTTATTGCAAGCCATTTCAGCTTGTTCACCATCAATCAAACAGCTAATTTTGATTTCTGATGTAGAAATCATTTTAATGTTTACATCTAAATCTGCAAGAGTTTCAAACATTGTAGCAGCAACCCCTGGTCTATCCATCATACCTGCACCTACAATTGAAAGTTTTGCAGTATTTTCATCTAAATGAATTGCTTTTGCACCAACTTCATCTTTCATCTCGTTTAAAAGTTCCATTGCTTTTTCTTTATCTTCTCTATTAATAGTAAAAGCAATATCATTTGTATTGTTGAATGTTCTCGCATAAGATTGAATAATCATATCAACTGTAATATTGTTTTGTGCTAATTTTTTAAATATTTTAGCAGCAACCCCTGGTTCGTCTTTTACCTCGCACATTACAACTCTAATTTGCGAAAAGTCAACAGCAACGCCCACGACAGGTTTGTCTAATTCCATATCTTTTGCTCCTGTAATCATTGTGCCTATATCGTTTGTGTAGAAACTGCTTCGTACTCTCAATGGTAAGCTATATTTTTTAGCTGTTTCCACCGAACGAGGGTGCATAACCCCAGCACCAACATTTGCAAGTTCAAGCATTTCATCGTAAGTTATTGTATCTAATTTTGTAGCATTTTTAACCATTCTAGGATCTGAAGTGTATACACCTTGAACATCTGTATATATATCACAACGTTCAGCACCTAAAGAAGCGGCAATTGCAACTGCAGAAGTATCAGAACCACCTCTACCTAATGTTGTAATTTCACCGTCTTTTGTTACACCTTGAAAACCTGCTACTACAACTATTTTTCCAGCATTCAAGTTTTGTTTTAATCTTGATGTTTCGATATTCAAAATTCTTGCTTTTGTGTGTAAATCTTCAGTTATAATACCAACTTGCACAGCATTCATGCTTATTGCATCATAACCTTTAGCTTGAATAGCCATTGTTAATAATGCAATTGAAATGCCCTCACCAGTTGATAACAACATATCCATCTCTCTTGGAGATGGAACATCTGAAATTTCTTTTGCCAAAGTAACTAAATGGTCAGTTGTATGTCCCATCGCAGAAACAACTACAACAACATCGTTACCCCTTTCTTTCTCTGCGACTACAGTTTCTGCTACCTTTTTAATTCTATCTGTATCAGCTACTGATGTGCCACCGAATTTTTGTACGACTACGTTCTTTGTCATAATTTCACTCTTTATACTAGTATATCGAGATTAATTATAACCTTATAAATTTTGTTTGGCAAGTAGTAACAATTCAGAATTTTAAAGAAATTGACCTAGTTTTTGTATTCCAAAATTCTATCAACAATTTCTCTAAAAGCACCCTCTCCGCCATTGTTTTCAGTAACTTGTATTTTTTTTATATCTAAAATTGATTTATGAGCATTATGAACCGTCACTCTATACTTAGTATTTTCAAGACATTCTCTATCGTTTACATCATCACCAATATAAACATATTCATCCTCTTTTAGATTATATTTTTCGATAATGTTATTTAATACATCTATTTTCTTTCTGATATTGCCATGAACCTCTTCAATCGAAAATTTTTCTGCAACCAAATCCATAGCAGAATTTTGTTCACCAGAAATAATGGCAATATTTATGCCATTTTTTTTCAAAAGAGAAAATGCCATTACATCTCTAAAATTCAATTTACGTGACATATTTTTGTTTTCATCAATATAAACATTATTATCAGTAACAACGCCATCAAAATCAGTTATAACCATTTTTATATTTTCAGAAAATTTTAATTTACTCATTAAACCCTTCTCAACTTTTTAATAATTGGTAATTCTCTATCATAAACTTTTTTAATACCGTCACCTGCAACATTAGGAATTTTTCTAATGTCACGAACGATTCTATGGATACCGTCAAGCTCTAAACTTGCAGCCTGATCAGAACCCCAATTTGTTCTATCGTTTGTAATGTGTCTTTCTACAGCATTCGCACCATATACAACCGAAATAACAGTAGGCATTAAACCTCTTTCGTGACCTGAATATCCAACCGGACAGTCAAATTCTTTTCTAAAAGTTTCAATAACTTTTAGATTAATTTCTTTTTCATCAGATGGATATGTTGAAGTGCATTGATAAATAACTAAATTATCTTCGCCTAAAATATCAACTGCATGTCTAATTTGTTCCATTGTACTCATGCCAGTAGACAAGAAAATTGGTTTGCCCTTTGACTTAGTATATTTTAAAAGATTATCATCAGTTAAAGAGGCAGCTGCAATCTTATAACAAGGGACATCAAATTGTTCAATAAAATCAACAGATGCTTCATCCCAACAAGAAGCGTACCAAATTATACCTTTTTCTTTACAGTATTCATCAATTTCTTTATATTCATCGTAGCCAAATTCCAATCCACGTTTCAAATCGCCATTTGTTTCACCAAATACACTTTGACGAGGTTGAGCCAATTCTTCTGGAGTGTAAACCACATCAACAGTTCGCTTTTGGAATTTAACAGCATCACATCCTGCTACACAAGCTATATCAATTAGTTTTTTAGCTAATGCAACAGAACCATTGTGATTAATACCAATTTCTGCAGTAATAAAACATGGATGTCCATCCCCAATAACTTTTCCGGCTATATTTACAGTTTTTCTCATAAAACCTCATTTGCTATTTATATATTTATATTATAGGTATTTTTTATAAAGACCAAAATCTTCTTCATCATCAACTTTAGATTTTAAATCTTCTTTAATATCTTCTTTATCAAAGATTTGGTCAATAGGTGGTTTTTCTTCTTTAACTTCTACTTGAGGTTTAGGAGTTTCTTGTTCAAAAGGAAAATTACTCATTTCATTATTAATAGTATTTTCTTTTGCTTCACCTAAATCTTTTAAGACAGTAACAGAAGATTGAGTTGCACCTAAAAGCATTTTTTTACCGTTTACTTCGACAACATGCAAAGTTTGATTATTATTTAAATGAGTAGAAGACAATACCAAAACTTTATCTTCCAAATCATTTTGTCTAGATTTTTTAGCTAAGTTTGAGCCAACAACATTAAGTTTTGTATAAATAAAACCAGTTAAGAAAATTAGAGCAATTACAAATGCTAAAGCTCCAATTACAGTAAAGAAACTAGTTTCGTGAGTTGCTTGAGGATTTAATAAATCATCCACAGAGTACCCAAAACAAGTTTGTTGAGTCATTAATAAAATTATCATGTAATTTAAAAGTTTTTTCATGTTAAAATACCTATAATAAATTCATAATATATATATAACACAAAAAAAATTATTCGGATAAATTATGCTTTGGTATTCATTAAACTTATTTGTAATATTCATTCTTGTCCTATTATTTCTTGTTGTACGTTCAACAAATAAATATTGGCAAAAAACAGACTTGTTTATTGAAGATGCTGCAAACATTGTGGAATCAATTCGTTCTGGTAACTTATCAAAAAAAATCGGAAAAATTAATTCTACATCAGGTGAAGCCCTTGCAGATAGCATTAACCAACTTATTGATACTTTAAAAGAATCAGAAGAAAAAGTCAGAGAACAACAAACAGAACTTATGCGTCAAAATAGATTTTTGGAAAGCGTTTTGAACTCTCTTTCTGATGGTCTTATTATTGTCGATAAAAATTCTAAGATTATTAAAGTAACTCCAAAGATTTCAAACTGGTTTGGACAAAGCAATAAAAAACTTATAGGTCAAAATGTGTTCGATTTTATTGAACCTATTAACCAAGCACCTATCGAAAATCTTCATAATACAGATGTATATATCAAAACTTATTCTTCAGACCTTTTTGAAGCTACTGCCTTGAGATTAAACATTGAAGATAGAGTTAGCAGATACATTATATTGATTAAAAACGTAACTAACCAAAAAGAATTGGAAAAATTGAAAGAAGACTTTGTTGCAACACTTACTCATGACTTAAAAGTTCCAATCGTTGCGGAATCAAATATGCTTGAATTTTTAATTAATGGAACTTTTGGTGAAATCAATGATAAACAAAGAGATGTACTTGGCAAAATGAAATCTTCTAACAAGGAACTAATTGATTTAGTACACATGTTATTGGATACTTATAAGAGCAACAATACAACTATTGAATTATACAAAGAAAGTGCTGATTTGAACGAATTCTTGTCAGAAACAATTGACGAAATGCGTCCGGTAGCAGATAAGAACGATATCAAATTGAACTTTGTCGCTCCTCAGGATGTTACAATTAACATTGACAAAATGCAGTTTAAACGTGTTATCAAAAACCTTATCCAAAATGCATTATCGTACTCTGAAACTTCAAATGACGTAGATATAAAAACAAACGTTCAAGGCGGAAATGTTTATATTTCAGTAATTGACTACGGTAAAGGCATTAGCCAAAAAGACATTGGCTTAATCTTTAATAAATATTATTCAACATCTAAAAAATATAGAAAAATTGGTACAGGCTTGGGCTTGTACTTGTCAAAACAAATTGTTGAGGCACACGATGGCGAAATTTCTGTAACAAGTGAAGAAGGCGTGTTGACAGAATTTAAGATTAAATTGGGAATTTAATTGATTTAGTTTTTGGATTGCTTCGCATCCGCTCTCAATGACAAAACAGATAACCTCGCCCAATACTGGGAGAGGAGATTTTTTGCACGAATTTATGAGTGCATAAAAAATCGGTGAGGGTTTACTCAAATTTGTTGTGGTAGAAACCCCAACCTACAATACTTACCATACCTTTTGTGTCATTCTGAAGCGTGCTTGGTGCATGGCTTAGTTGGTTGGGTATATTCAGAATCTTACCAATTGTAAATGCACAAATTCAAGTTAAGAATGTATTAAGGTTAAAATTATCCATTTCTTGTTGGAAAGACCCTGTGGAGAAACCAGACATTTTTCACGAAATCATAGATTTCGGAAAAAGCAGTCAAACAAGTTCAGGGTGACAATAGTTTTTAAAAAGTAGCCAAACAAGTTTAGAATAGAGGTTAAATATTTAAAGTTTTTATCGAACTTAAACCACTTTCTGCTAATTGTTTTAAAGTCATTACATTATTGATTGATACATTATCGTGTTCAATCATCAAATCTAGCAAATCAATTAATTGGTCAAAATATTTTTCTACATCAACCAATACATCTTCATAATTTTTCATTTTACTTTCTCCGTGCTATTTGCCTGTTAAATATAAATTAAAATATCACTAAAATTAAATTATGGCAAATAGCACGACTGAAATTCTAAGAAATAATATTAAAAACTTTAGAGAAAGCAAGCATTTAACGCAAGAAAAACTAAGCGAACTTGCTGGAATTTCGGCTGATTATTTATCAGAAATTGAGCGTGGTAAAAAAGTGCCTAGCATAAAAAGACTAATCCAAATATCAGAAGCTTTAGATATTGAAATTTATAAGTTTTTTAAATAGTTTTTTTGGATTGCCACATCGTAAACTCCTAGCAATAACGTGTTTGCTCAACTGTCATATTTTATTGAATAATTTTACATAATAAAAAAGCCCTTTTGAAAAAAGGGCTTGATTTGCTATTTAATTTCAGCAAATATATCTCTCGGAATTAGAACATATTATAGTTTGCTACCTACAGCTTTATACAAATCAATATAGCTGATGTAGCATTCTGAACGTGTTGAATTTATCAACTTTTCTACATTCAATAAATTTTCTTCCATTTGAACTAAATCAAGTCTTGAAATAATACCTTGGTTATATTTATCTTTTGTATAGCCAAAATCTCTTGTTTCAAGTTGGTGTTGTTTAATGTGTTCGTTCAATTTGTCAGTATCATATTTTACAGATGCAAGTGCATCATTTACTTCTTGGATAGCTGTCAAATTTGTTTTATAGTAATTTTCAAGCATTTTATCGTATTGAACTTTTTTCAATTTCAAATTAGCTATTCTCGAGCCACCAGTAAATATTGGTAACGTAGCCCCTAGTGCTAAAGCTGCTAAAGTTGTTTCTTTTGAAAACATACTATGTGATGCATCTAAAAATGCTAGACCAGTAAGATTTATTGTTGGTAAAAATTCTTTTTTAGCAACTCTTACATCAATTCCAGCTTTTTTAATCATTTTTTCTGCTTTTAAATAATCTGGTCTATCTACGATAATTTCTGATGAAATTTCTGTTGGAATAGTACCAGTAAATTTAATTTGATTTAATGGTGTAAATGCTAAGTTTTCACCATTTTTAGGATCTTCTCCAATTAGTACGCAGAATTGGTCTAATAATTTTGCTCTAGATTTTTTCAAATCTATCAAATCTGAAACACCATATACATAAGCTTTATTAGCTTTTACAGTATCAGCTGTTGAAACGATACCCTCTTTGTTGCTTGCAAGCATCATATTATAAATATCAAGTCTAGAATTAACGATTTTTTCTTGATATTTAATAATTTCATTTAGTTTAACTATATTAAAATACACATTACCTACGGCTGATGCGATAGAAATATACGCAGCTCTTTCATCATCTTGAGATGCATTATATAATTCTTTTACAGCTTTTGTTTTATCTCTATTTTTCAAGAATAAATCGACTTCATAATTAAACATTGCGGGAACATTCACGACAAAATCATCAGGTTGCATACCCATCGCATTCACAAATGCTGGAGAAACACCAACACCAGCAGATGGCAATTCATTTGCAAATTGAAGTTTCATATTTTGATAATATTCTTTTACAGTTAAACTAGCCATCTTAAGGTCATAATTTTGTTTAATAGCTAAATCAATATAATTATTTAGATTTTTGTCATTAAATTTTTTCCAAAAATCCATATTTACATAAGCATATTTATAATCATCATTTTCTTTTTTAGATTTTTTAACTTTATGAGTATAAACAGTTTGTTGATTATTTTTATTATTTTTTTCGGTAATAGCAAAAGCTGGCATAACATAAGTAAAGTTAAAGCATGCCAAAATAAAAATTGCTGTAAATCTTTTTAAATTCATTATCTTACCTCATACTTGACAAATCTGATGGGTACATGTTACCATATCTTTGTTACAAATGCAACATGTATTTTTTGAAACAAGTTTTCTATGTAACAAATCCAAACAGGCTAGGGGTAAGAAATGACAACAAAACAAATAGTAGAAGAAGCTCGTAAGGATTTTAGCAAATCTGCTTTTTATATGATACAAAAATTATCTATATATACAGACCAATTAGCTAAAAACTTTTTTGAAATAAGAAATGTAGACATTACTCACGACGAATTTTGTGCAATAAATCAAATCCTAAATCACCCAGACATTTGTCAACGTGATTTAGCAAAATTGATTTTGAGAGATAGAGTTAGAACTGGTAGAATCCTTAACTCTTTAGAAGAAAAAGGTTATATCACAAGAACAAACGATACAAAAAACAATAGACTTGTTAGAAGATTAAGAGTTACAAAAGCGGGTAAAAAGCTTTATGAAACACAATTTGCAATAATGGATAAAGTTATGGATAAATTGTTAGAAAAGTTTTCAGAAGAACAATTATTTGATTTAAGAGATACGCTAGTTCAACTAGAACAAGCATTATCAGAAATCGTAGAATTTAATATTTAACGTCATAGGAGAAATTATAAAATGACAGAAGATAAAGAACTAAAAAACGAATTAAAGAAAAGTTATAAAAAATCTATTGGTATTGTTGTTTCAGCATTACTAATTATTGCAACAGGAATTGCAATTCACGATGCAATGAAATATCAATCAACAGAAGATGCTTACATTGAGAATCACACAGTTCAAGTTGCACCAAAAGTTGCAGGTCAAATTGTAGCAGTATATATCAAAGATAACCAAGCTGTTAAAGAGGGTGACTTGGTAGCAGAAATTGATGATGCGGACTACAAGGTAAAACTTGAACAAGCAGAAGCAAATTATCAAAGTGCATTAAAATCTCAAAATATTGCAAAAGCAAATCTTTCTGCAGTTGAATCAGAAATTGCACTTGCAAAAAAAGATGTAGACAGATATACAAAATTATATGAAACAGGTTCTGTTTCAAAACAAACGCTTGATAATGCAGTTACAAAATACGAAAGCGTAAAGGCTAGACAAGAAAACGCAGAACAAGCTATTTTAACAAAAAACCAAACTAATGTTGCTGATGCAGATATTAAAGTTTTGAAAGCTAAAAGAGATCAAGCTCAATTAAACCTATCATATACAAAGATTTATGCCCCGCAAGACGGCACAGTATCAAGCAAAAGAGTTGAAAAAGGTGCTTATGTACAAGTTGGAAGTCCTTTGTTTGTAATAGTTCCAAACGATGTTTGGGTAGTTGCAAACTTTAAAGAAAACCAATTAGAAAAAATGCGTCCTGGACAAACAGTAGAAATCAAGGTTGATACATATCCAAAGCACAAATTCAAAGGTAAAGTAGACAGTATTCAAAGAGCTTCAGGTGCTAAAGCTAGTTTATTTCCACCAGAAAACGCAGTAGGCTCTTTCGTAAAAATTGTACAAAGAATTCCTGTAAAAATCGTTTTCACAGAAGATATAGACAAAGACCAATACTTATTAGTTCCAGGAATGTCAGTAATTCCTAAAGTAAGAGTTGCAGATAATACAGCAAATAAAGGTTGTAAAATCAAACAGGTAGAAAAATGTCAGAAGTAGCGACTACAACTGAAGAATGGAAACCTAAGTATGGACCTTGGATAGCTGCAATTCCAACAATGTGTGCAGCATTTATGTTTGTACTTGATGAAACAATCGCAAACGTTGCACTTCCGCACATGGCAGGTACATTTTCGGTAAGCCGTGAAGAGTCAATGTGGATTTTGACATCATACTTAGTTGCAAGTGGTATCACAGTTCCTACTGTAGACTGGTTCTGTAAATTACTTGGCAGAAAAAATTTCTTTATGCTAAGTATTATGATTTTCACATTATCGTCATTCTGTTGTGGTATCGCAAATTCAATAGAAATGATACTTGCAGCAAGAATTTGTCAAGGTTTCGGTGGTGGCGGATTATTACCGATTTCACAAGCAATATTGCTAGAGTCATTTCCAAAAGACCAACGTGGTAAAGCAATGGCAGCATTTGGGTTGGTAATTGTAATGGCTCCAATCATTGGTCCTGTTCTAGGGGGTTATATCACCGACAACTGGAATTGGCCGTGGATTTTCTTCATAAATATTCCGGTCGGATTTTTAACTTTATATATTTCTAAAACATTATTAGAAGACCCACCTTACGCTAAAAAACAAAAAGGCGTAAAGCTTGATGCCGTAGGATTTTTCTTTCTAGCCTTATGGATTGTATCACTCCAAATTGTTCTTGATAAAGGTAACAACGCAGACTGGTTCAACGCATCTTGGATTTGTAAATTGAGTGCAGTATCAGTTATTTCAATGATAATATTCATTATTTCCCAGATAAAAAGTAAAAATGCACTTGTTGATTTAAGTATTTTTAAAGATAAAAACTATTCAATCGGTACACTAGTTCAAGTTATAATTCAAGGGGTTGTTTTAGCATCACTTGCTATTCTCCCTCAATTCTTACAATCACTAATGGGATATGATGCATTCTTAAGTGGTTTATCAATTATGCCTCGTGGTGTCGGAAGTTTTATTTCGTTAGCACTTTGCGGACAACTTACAAATAAAGTTAATAACAAATTATTAATTTTAATAGGTTTTGTACTTGTTGGTACATCTGGTTTAATGCTAGGTAACTTAAACCTTGATATTTCAAGTATGAACATCGTTATACCAAACTTTGTATTCGGTCTTGGTATGGGATTTGCAATGATTCCGGTAATATCATTATCAGTTATGACTTTACGCAACGACCAAATGACAAATGCAAGTGGTGTTCAAAACTTGCTTAAAAACATCGGTGGTTCAATTGGCACATCTCTTGTAGGTACATTAATTACAAGATTTGCACAAATTCACCAAGCCTATTTGGTTGGAAACTTACACCCACTAAACCCTATTTTTGAACAAAAATTACAAGCAACTTGGGGAGCTTTGAGTCAATACACGTCTTCCGATATGGCAAATTATATGGCACAATATTCTCTTTACGGGGAAATGCTAAAACAAGCAAACCTTTGGGGCTTTATTGAAACCTTTAGAATTTGTGGTATTGCGTGTTTTGTCGTTATTCCGTTTATCTTCTTATTGAAAAACATGAAGAAAGAAGACATGGAAACAAAGGAAAATTCTTAATTTTTTTCGACATACCAAATACATTTAACTTGTGTTTTTTCATAAGAAAAACATTTGTAAGGTGTTAGTTTTAAATTATCCCAAGTAAAAGAATTACCTTGGACTTTACCATCTTTAAAAGTGGCAACTTTTGCAACTAAATTAGAATTTTCTTTCAAAACTTCTCTTAGCCATTCAGGATAAATTCCTTGTTTAAAATATAAAATCAAGAAAGCATCTTTGTTCTCCATTAAAGAAGAAATTCTTTTTGAAGAATTATTCTGAATAAGAGTATCTTCATCTTTAAAATGACACCACACATTTTCAGGTGGAAAATCTTTTATATTGCTATCATAACCTTTACCAGAGCAATAACTAATTTCGTTAATATTTTTTGTCTTAGAATACGGCAACAATTTAAATCCAATAGAATCAATATCATCAAGAATTATTGTCTTATTTTCAAAATTAGAATCAGATATAATTTCTTTAATCATAATATCTGACATACCTTTTAAAGATATATTCTTGGTGTTTTCATTTATTGTTCCATAACTACTAATATTTAAAAGAGAAATAATCGCCAAAACTATCATTAAAAGTTTTGAAGATTTTTCTTTTTCCATACCTAGCCAAATGACTAGTATTAAATAAATATAATAAAAATAATGATTCCAATAATGTCC
>ERZ808275.250-NODE-250-length-26748-cov-5.411456_pt1 | contig 26748 bp, 23 predicted proteins | sample MGYA00520894_ERZ808275 | MGnify/ENA primary metagenome ERZ808275 (study PRJEB31516, sample SAMN03275598) | gut metagenome | biome: mammalia-associated habitat; material: feces | host: Papio cynocephalus | place: Kenya | collected 2012-08-03 ...
CCTAATAATGCATTCTTGCAATGCATAAATGTGTTAATGTTTGATGCGGTTGCCCCGGTTGAAGATTGTTCCTTTCCCCATTAAAGGTCATTAAATTATCCGTCCGAAATATAGTTTTCCCGTTTTTCCGCTCTGTTTGGCGGAACAGGACGTTGTGGCTGTATGTACTCCTGCTGGCGGGTATGGCAGGGGTGTATTGCGGCATTGCTCTGCCTGCACAGGAGAAGGCGCGTATCACGCTTGGCAAGGCGCAGACTCTGCTGCAACAGGACAGTATCTATACCGATTCATTGGCATTGGTGCGTGCCGTAGAGGCTTTTGACACCCCGATAGGGAAACTGTCGGGGCATAACACGCTGGCAAGAGCCTATTTCTATCTCGGGAATTATTATCGGGGCTATACCGCACAATACGAGCGGGCGGCTTGGTGCTACACGCAAGCCGACTACTATATGACCGATGCGCCCTCTCTGCGCAGCCGGATCAACCGGCAGATGGCGGAAATGTGCCGGCAAGGCGGTGCGGATTCGTTGGCAGCCGTCTATACCGAGCGGGCAATGGAATTGGGCGGCGGGAACGCCATCCGGCAGCCGTTAATGTCTGCGTTTGAAGCCGACGGAGTGGAACAGGCGATGGCGGTGCGGGTATTGGAGGAGTACCTCTCGAAAGGGGAGGTGTTTGTTCCGTGGCAGTTCGGCACAGGGCTGTTTGCCACGGTGATAGTCATTCTGTCGGTATTTTTCATTTCTTTCTACCAATCGTCATCGGTGTGCTTGCAGACGCAGGCGCAGCAAATGGAAGCGATGGCACACTCGGCAGACAGGGCACGGGAGACCGAACTGAGGCACAACATAGCAGAACTGCGGGAACGCTACCCGCTGCCCGACAAGGCGTGGAGCGATTTCAGCGTATTGAAACAGGTATGCGATAAGCCGCTGCTGTTTGTGACAGAGCGGCTGGAGGGGTTGTCGCTATCGGAAAAAGAGATCACGTTCTGCGTACTCTGTCTGCTGTATCCGGATATGCCCCTGCCGCAGGTGGCGGATCATATATGCTACGCCCGGTCGGCGATACGGAGTTACAAACAGCGGATTGCCAAGAAACTGCAGACCACCTCGGCGGGGCTGTATGATACGCTGGTGCGGATAGCCGTGTCGATACCCGTGGGACATTGATATTCTCCATTAATGTCCGTTAAAAGGCTTCGTTAATTGCCGTTCATTAATCGTTAATTTTGTTCTTATAGAGCATTTTGCATACGGTGTATTTTGTAGTGTGCTGATTATCAGCGGTGTAAGAATAGCATTTGCATACGGTGTACGCTTGTAGGATTGGCAGATTGGCAGTACCTTTGCAGTCGAATTCACAACCGAACAGGTACCTTGTTTTAATTACAAACTTACAAACACTTTTTTACACGTATGAAACAGTTATTTTTATGTATGCAGATGTGCATACTATCCGCAATGGGGCTTTTGATATCCTGTTCCTCGGAGTTGGAAACTCCTATTATGAACCATTCCGATGAGCAGAACATTGCTGTCAGTTCGGAAACCGATTACGGATTAGAGGAAGAATGGGAGGCGTATTTTGCCTCTTTGGATTCATTGGATGCCGAGTTTGGAATAAGCAATTCGGGGATAGCCGTAATGTCAAACGATACCGCAAAAGACAGGTGGACAGATTTGGAAAAGGTTGTTTTTGCTGATGGTATGGGTGCCATTGCCGGCTGTTTGGGAGGATTAGAAGGAATGGCAGTAGGAGCCATTGTGGGTTCATTGACCGAGATAGGAAATCTTGCGTTCTTTTCAGATGTGAAATTATTTTCCGATCCTGATCCTTTTCCACCTACATTGCACAAACTACGCTTGGATAATACAGAAAGCACAGTTAGTATTGGAAAAATGCATAATATCATAATCCGAAAAATGGAAGCAAAGGGATTTCCTTTTCAAACTGCAACAAAAGAAATGATTGCAGAGGAAGTAATACGACAATATGAAACCTATACAAAAAAGGAGTTGACATCGGAACAGAAACTGATAGCCACAGAATACAACAAAAATACATATTACTCTGCAGCACCTATGGTGCTTGTTGGAAACAAAAGATATTTTAAGGCTATATCAAAATTAACAGATGACAAATTAACAGACTACACCAACAACTATCTTCGTACTACAAGAAGGACTGCTTTGAAAAAGGTGGAGCAAGACCAGTTGAATGCTTTTGCGAGTGTTACATACCACAGCAAACAATTATGGTATTTGAAATAATAAATAATAACATATTTATGAGTAAAGTAGTTTACAAGCACAGCAAGGATGCGCTGACGCGGGTGGCGTATATAGTGGCGGGAGTGAGCGGGATATATTTCTTTGTTACGTTGGGTTTTGCCAAACCGGAGACGATATTTCCGTACTATGCAGGGTCGATGCTGGCGTGCAGTATCGCAGCGGTAGTGGTCTTGCTATGGAAAGGGCGGCACAATGGTTGGAACGACCTGTATATGTGGTTGGGTGCCATACTGCCGGTGGTCTATACCGCCACAGTATTCATAAGTTGGTTGTCAAGCAGCGGCGTGCTGATCAACCTGTTCGGTATCAAACTGCTGAAGATACTGTTTTTTCTGGCGTTCATCATCACACTGCGATACTGCAAAGACGACGACTGCAAGAGTTTTGCGTATCTGTATGTCTATTACATTATATCCTGTATGCTGCTGACAGAAATGGATATACTGTAATTTTCATACCCCATTATTACAAGGGCTGTCTGACGGAGGTCGGGCGGCCCTTGTTGTGTATTTATTACCAAGCGAGGGTGGTGGTGAGGGGGTAGTGGTCGGAATGGCGGACACGCTCGACGGTACTGCTGACGGGGTGGAGCGAGCGGGAACAGAGGGTATAGTCGATACGCAGACCGAGGTGGTGGTAGATATAGGTGAAGCCGAGGTTGCCCCAACTGCAGCAGAGGAAAGCATCGCGCATGGTGCCTCGTATTTTCCAATAGGTGTATGAGAGTGGTATGTCGTTGAAATCGCCGACGATGATGACGGGATAGGGGGAGGCGTCTATCTCGGTGCGGACGCATCGTGCCTGCTCGCGGCGGGCGCGGCGGGCGGTCTCCCACTTGGCGGAGAGGCGGTGGGCGGTTTCGGAGAGGGCGTTGGTATGACCGTTGTTTTCCGCAAAATCGTGGTTGTCGAAGCGGTTGGACTCGAGGTGGTTGGTGATAAGGCGGATGGTATCGGTACCGACGATGATGTCGCAACGGCTGGATATATTGGCACGGGAGGGATAGCGGATAGTCTGCTTATTGACCAGCGGGTACTTGGAGAAGACGACATTGCCGAACTGGCGGCGGCTGTTGTAAACGGAGAAATCGATGTAGGAATAGGGGTATTTCTCGCGCATGACGCCTTTGAGTTCGCCGAGGGTGAGGTATTGGTTGTCCTTATAGACCTCGACCTCCTGGAGGCAGATGACATCGGCGTCCTGACGGAGGAGGTATTGGATGACGCGGTTGTGCGGTGCTTTTTGGAAATTGCCCATACGGTGGGTGTTGTAGGTGAGGATCCGGAGTCGGTGGGGATAGGCTGATTCGTCGGCACCGGAGCCGTGGGAGACGCAGGGCAGCAGCAGGAGGACTAAGCATACGAGGAGTATGCATAGCAGGAGCCATTTCCATTTGCCTTTTTGTTTCATATTAACGAAAACTTATAAAAACCTTTGTCTTGCGGCGCAACCATCACCCTACTGCGCGTTGCTTGCAGGGAATCCGAACACGCGCCGCGCTTTTTAGACAAATATGTTTAAAAATTATTCAAATAAGCATTATCCGGTCGGTTGTAAACGGACGGCTACGCCGTATTATCACTAATTAACCATAAAATTTTATATCACCTAATTATATCGAACTGACATTAATATAAATTTCCTTTGCCGCAAGCGGCAAGAGAAATTAAAGAAATTAAAAGGAAAGAGGTGTCATTGTCGGTCTATCCTAAGCCTATCCTATGCGCATCCTATAACGAATCACCTACTCTTGTTACAACGATGTATGTTTATTTCTTTTAACTCTTTAGTTGTTATTTTTTGGGTTCGAGGGTGATGAGTGGGATGAGCATTTCTTCGATAGAGATGCCTCCGTGCTGGAAGGTGTTGCGGTAGTGTTGGGCATAGTAGTTGAAGTTGTTTGGGTAGCCGAAGAAATCGTTTCCGGTACAGAACATATAACTGCTGCTTACGTTTGGGCATGGCAGTCCGACTCGCTTTGGTTGGTCGATGACAAAGACGTTTTTGCTGTCGCAACTGAGTGCTTTTCCGACCTTGTAGCGGAGGTTGGTATTGGTATTTTTGTCGCCGATGATCCGGACTGGGTTTTTGACGCGTACTGTGCCGTGGTCTGTGGTGATGACGATCTTGTATCCGAGTTCGGCGATACGGCGGAGGAGTTCGTAGGTAGGCGAATGGCGGAACCAACTGAGTGTGAGGCTTCGGTAGGCGGCTTCGTCGTTGGCGAGTTCGCGCATCATCCGGCTCTCTGTTCGGGAATGGGAGAGCATATCGATGAAATTGAGTACGACGATGTTGAGCGGGGTACGGAGCGAGCGGAGTTGGGCGATGACGCGCTCGCAGAAGTCGCTCTCGTTGACCTTGAAATAGGAGTAGGTGTCGTGTCGGCGGAAGCGGTCGAGTTGGGTTTGTATGAGGTCTTTCTCGTTGAGGTTTTTACCCTCGTCATCGTCTTCCTCCACCCAGAGAGAGGGGTACATCTCCTGTATTTGGAGTGGCATCAAGCCGGAGAAGATGGCATTGCGTGCGTACTGGGTGGCGGTGGGGAGGATAGAGAGGTACTGCCGTTCGTCGGTAACGGTGAGGAAATCGGCGAGGAGGGGCTGGATGGTCTTCCACTGGTCGTATCGGAAATTGTCGATGACGATAAAAAAGACCTTTTCGCCGTTGTCAAGCATGGGGAAGAGGACGCGCTTGAAGATGTCGGGGGACATAAGCGGTCGGTCTTGCGAATGGGCGAACCAGTCCTCGTAGTGGCGTTGGATAAACTTGGCGAAAGCGGTGTTAGCCTGTGTGCGCTGCATATCCAGGAGTTCGCGCATGGGGGAGTCCACGTCCTGCAGGTCGAGGTCCCACTTGGTGAGGGTGCGCTCGATAGCCATCCATTCGTCGAGGGTCTGCGCAGTATCGATCATATAGGCGATGTCTCCGAACTCTTGGCGGTAGGTTTGGTTGGTATGCTCGCTGACGATGGCTTGCCGGTGGATATGCTTTTTGAGACAGAGTAGGATCTGACCGGGATTGACGGGTTTGATGAGATAGTCGGCTATTTTCTCGCCGATAGCCTGCTCCATGATGCGTTCCTCCTCGCTCTTGGTGATCATCACGACGGGTAGGTCGGGGCGGAGGCGTTTTATTTCCTGGAGGGTTTCGAGTCCGGAGAGACCGGGCATATTCTCGTCGAGAAAGACGATGTCGAGTGGCTCGGATTGGCAAATATCGATGGCATCCTGCCCGTTGTTGGCGGTGAGGATGTCGTAGTTTTTGCTGCGCAGATAGATGATATAGGGTTCGAGAAGGTCGATCTCGTCGTCGACCCAGAGTATGCGGTTGGTGTTCATAACAGGTGTTTTTAGGGGCGGTGGAGCAAAAACCATACCGAGCGGGTTCCGTTAATGGCTTGTATTCTCCATTAATTGCCCGTTAACGCATTACAATTCTCCGTTAATTGCCGTTAATCAGCCGTTAATTATTCTCTTTTTTGCTCCATTAAAGACCATTAAAGAGCCATTAAAGTTCTCTGCCAATAGGGCGGATGAGCCTAATGGGTCCGATAGGACTGATTAGGCGGATTAGTCAGATTGGGTGAATAGGGATTGGTCTTTTTCCAATTGAGTGCGGCAGAAAGAGAGCAGGTCTTTTGCCTCGGTGGCGAGAGTATGGTACTCGTCCATACTGAGTGCTTCGGACTGCTCAAGTTGTCTGACAATCGTTTCCACACGTGCCATAGCCTCGTCGTAGGAGAGGTTGTTTTTATTTTCCTTTTCCATCACAGATTACTCCTATAGTAAAAAACAATATCTTCAAGTCCAACTGAATGGACATATTCTCCATATATATAATGTCATAGTTGAGCCGGTCGACCATCTTGGCGATGGTGTCGGTATATCCGACGCGGATAGGTCCCCAACTGGTGAGTCCCGGACGAATCTTATATAGCAGGCAATAGTAGGGTGCTTCTTGTGTGATTTGGTTGATGAAATATCGTCTTTCGGGGCGCGGACCGACGATGGACATATCGCCGCGGAAGATGTTCCACATCTGCGGCAGTTCGTCGAGGCGGTACTTGCGCAGGAAATGTCCGATGGGTGTGATGCGCGGGTCGTGGTCGCTGCTCAAGAGGGGTGTATCGGGTTCGGCATTGAGATACATCGTGCGGAACTTGAGGATACGGAATGGTTTACCATGGAGTCCGATACGCTCTTGGGAATAGATGACCGGACCGCGGGAGGTAGCGGCGACGAGGATAGACAGGAGCAGATAAAGCGGGGAGAGGATGAGCATAGCCAGAAGCGAAGCGACGATGTCGAAAGCCCGCTTGATACAAAGCGCAGAGTCGCTCATCTTGTGGTCGGTGATGCGGACAAGGGGCTGCCCCTCAATCTCGCCGATACGCGCTGCGCCCGTAAGCATATCATAGACCCGTGGGACGACCGAGATGGCGATGTCCAGCGGGTAAAGGATATTGATAATCTCGTAGAGTGTCCGCTCCGGGTGTGTTTTGGGCAGATCGACGATGACCTCATCGACCGCCCCGCGGTGGATACGCTGTGCCTCGGCGAGGCTATGGATAGTATAGACCCGAAGCGGGGAACGGCGGGAACGGGTAAAGAGTGTGATACACAGACGGGGGATATAACTGAGGACGAACTGCAAGGCGATCAGCACCAGCAGAGATACTACGTAACGGCGGTAGTTCTCAACCGGATCATCGATGATGATGATAAAAAAGAATATCAATCCGATGATGACCGCCGAGACAGCCGTCTTGAAGAACTCGGACGACAGACGGCGACGGAACGGACGGAGATAGTAGCCGGAGAGATAATAGATACAGATACAGACTATGGGATAGGCGATAAGAGGCGGGTAGAAACTGAACGACGGAATAAGCACCGTATCCACGCCGAAGACCTTACCGTCGTACACCAGCCAACGGAACCACAAAAAGCAAAGCCACACCACCTCGGAGGAGATGATGTCGGCAATGAGATAGATGAGTTGTTGGCGGCGGTGGGGTGTCATTTGCGAATAATCTGTATCTCGTTGTCGAGCCCGAGTTTGATGATACTGCTGGGGCATTTCTCGGTTTCGTCGTTGCGTCGGTAACGGCATACATAGTCGGCAGCGTCCAAGACGACCTGCGATATTTGGCGGAAATTCTTCGCTGTAGGCTCACCGCTGATGTTCGCCGATGTAGAGACTACAGGTCTATGGAGTTGCTCGCAGAGGGCGCGTGAGAAAGGCTCTTGAGTGATACGGATACCGATACTGCCGTCTTCGGCGATAAGGTTCGGGGCGAGGTTCTTGGCACCGGGGTAGATGATGGTCATAGGACGGGGTTGCTGCCCATCGGCATCACGGTCTTGCGTAGTACACTCCAGTAGATCCCATGCAGCATCGGGGACATGCTCCACATAGCCTTGCAGTTTGCCTGCGCCATCGAGCAGGACGAGCATCGACTTGGTGTCCTCGCGGTGTTTGAGGGCATAGACCTTGCGCACCGCCTCCTCGTTGGTGGCATCACAGCCGATGCCCCAGACGGTGTCGGTAGGATAGACGATGACTCCGCCCTCCCGCAGGACACGCACCGCCTCCTGCAGGTCTTCTCTGTCGTAACGCTCTGCCATAGATCAGCCTTTTGCAAGTTCGGCACGGAGGGCATCGACCATAGCGGTGTACTCGGCATCGGAGAGATAGACTTTGCCGGGGTTCATCCGGAACGTGCCGCCGTAGTCAGGACCGTCCACGTACTTGGGCGCAAGGTGGAAATGAAGGTGGCTCAGTTTGTCGGAGAAAGCACCATAGTTGATCTTCTCGGGGTGGAAGAGCGTCTGCATAGCACGGGTAACCTGCGTCACATCCGCCATAAAGGCATTACGCTCGTCGTCGGACAACTCGTTGAGGTCGTTGACATGATGGTCATACGCCACAAGGCAACGGCCGTGGTAGGTCTGCTCCTTGAAGAGGAACGCACGCGAGACACGCAGGTGCGCAATCTCAATCATCAGGTCTTTTTGGGTCTGATTGTTTTGGCAATACAGACAATCTTTGGGGTCGGAATACATACGTAATTATGAATTATGAATTATTTGTCTATGCCCTCGGCGACGGCTGTGCGGACGGCATCGATAGCCGCAGCGGGGTCGTCTTTTGGGAATAGGGAGAGGTCAATAGGTTTGCCGACGTGCATATGAATCGGGTGCCATGTAACGGTTTTGGCATTGCGGTTCATTGCCTCGTAGCAGCCTGACAGGGAGATAGGTATAACGGGCAGGGAGAGGTCGAGCGCAATCTGGAATGCACCGCGTTTGAAGCGTCCCAACTGCCCGTCATTGGAACGTGTTCCCTCGGGGAAGATAACGGTAGAGACACCGTCTTTAAGTTGTTTCTCGATCTCGGCAATGCTCTCGACCGAGGCACGGGCATTCTTGCGGTCAACGAAGATATGCCCTGCTGCTTTGCAGGCAAGTCCGACGAAAGGGACTTTGCGCAACTCGGCTTTCATCAGCCACTTGAAGACAACCGGCAGCCAACCATAGATGACAAACACATCGAATATCGACTGGTGGTTCGCCACGAAGACATAGGACTGCCCCGGGCGGATATTCTCCAAGCCGTCCACTCGTACGGGCAGGAACATCAGGTAGCAGAAAGAACGCGACCAGAACGCCTGCTCAGCATGTACGAAACGGGAGTTACGCCACGGGCAGAGAAGCATAGTGAATAGGGCTGTAAAGATGGTCAGCACTATCAAAACAGGTATCGCGACAAGATACTGATAGACAATATAGAGGACACGTTTCATATCAGTTGTTGTATTTCATCATAAAGCCGCGATAGAGGGCGCAGATACGTCGTATTTCGTCCCATGTTTCCTCGGAGAGTTTGGTACCGACAATCTCAACGACCCGCCCGGCGGCAATGGTGCCTATCTCGCCGCAACGGCGGATGTCGAAGCCGTCGCTCAAGGCGTGGAGGAAGCCGCCCGCGTAGAGGTCGCCCGCACCGGTAGAGTCGGTACAATTGGTAGTGATGGCACCGATGTGGTATCGTTGGCTTCCCTGCTGCACATAGGAGCCACGTTTGCCCACCTTGACGACGGCGATGTCGCACTGCTCGGCAATCTTCGCCACTGATTCCTCGGGGTTGAGGTGGGTGTAGGCAAAGGATTCGTCCTCGTTGGCAAAGACGATGTCCACGTACTGGCGGATGAGTTCTTTGAGGAAGAGATGGTTCTCATTGACCACGTTGTAACTCGCCAGATCGAGGGAGACCATACAGCCCGACTCCTTCGCCAGACGTATGGCTTTCTCGATGAGGGCATGGTTCTGGACGAGGTAGCCCTCGATATGGAAAATGTCGTAGCCGAGGAAGGCTTCTTTCCGGATATCATCGGCTTGCATCTCGGACGCCGCACCGAGATAGGTGGCAAAAGTGCGCTCTCCGTCCGGGGTGATAAGGACGATACTGCAACCGGACATCTCTTTGTCGGAGGTGAGGAGAATGGGTTTGACGTTGTTTTTGAGCATATCCTCGCGGTAGAAGTCGCCCACTTCGTCGTTGCCGATTTTGCCGATGAAAGCGGCTTTCCCTCCGAGTGCGGCAATGGTGTTGATGGCATTGCTGGCACTACCTCCCGCAACCATGTGTTTGCGCACGGACGCAAAGCGCATCTGTATCTGTTCCGCCTGCTCCATAGAGATCAGGTTCATACTCCCCTTGGGGAAGCCTAATTCTCGCAGGTCGTCTTCGGAGACCTGGAGGAGCATATCGGTAAGAGCATTACCCAAGCCCAGTACTTTTTTCATTGTTTGTGGCGTTTTCGATATGGTGTATTGAAAATTTTTGCAAAGGTACGCATTTTTTTTGGAAAAAACTTTGGTATATCAAAAAAAAGCAGTAATTTTGCACCCGCTTTCGAAAAAGAATGTGTTTCGGGAGTGGCAAAATATGCTTCCTTAGCTCAGTCGGTTAGAGCATCTGACTGTTAATCAGGGGGTCCTAGGTTCAAGTCCTAGAGGGAGCGCAAGAGTGATGGCAGAAATGTGCATCACTCTTTTTTTTATATAAAAAGTGTATGGGGCTTTCGTAATTCGTTTTTTTGTTGTAACTTTGCGCAATTTTAGGTGTATTATGGATTGGCAGGTGAGTTTATAAAGAATATCCTTTGCCCTTGCGGGCAAGAAATCTAAATAAATCTTTTTGCCTTACATCCATAAATTGCCATAAATCTTATTCGCCTACGGCGGGGAATTTGTTATAGGATGCGTATAGGAATTAGGCTTAGGATAGACTATGCAGGAACAGGGAAACCACAGGGTAAGAGTATGGAGAAGTGAACAATGTTAATATAGTTATCCACCCGACATCCTCCTGACATCCACCTGACTTTGATATAGAAATACTATAGAACGATAGAAATAGAAATATAGAACGAAATGGGATTATTTTCTTTTACGCAAGAGTTGGCGATTGACCTGGGAACAGCCAATACGCTGATTATGTGCGGCGACAAAGTGGTAGTGAACGAGCCGTCGGTAGTGGCTATCAGTACGGTGGACAACAAGTGTGTGGCAGTAGGGCGTAAAGCACAGCAGATGATCGGTCGCGGGGGAATGATGGTAAAGACGGTGCGCCCGCTGAAAGAAGGTGTGATAGCCGATTTCTACGCATGCGAGATGATGATACGCGGGATGATACGTATGATACCGAAACAGACACGCCTTTTCACACCGAGTATTCGTATGGTGGTAGGTATTCCGTCGGGTTGCACCGAGGTGGAGATACGTGCCGTGCGCGACAGTTCGGAGCATGCAGGCGGGCGCGACGTATATATGATCTTCGAGCCTATGGCAGCGGCTATCGGTATTGGTATCGATGTGGAGAGCCCGACCGGCTGTATGATTGTGGACATAGGCGGCGGTACGACGGAGATTGCCGTTATCTCATTGGGCGGTATCGTCAGCAACCGGAGTATCAAAGTGGCAGGCGACGATTTCAACCAGGACATCATTGAGTATATGAGCCGTATGCACAACCTGAAGATTGACGAACCGACGGCGGAGCGTATCAAGATACAGGTCGGTTCGGCTTTGCCCGAGTTGGAAGACGCACCGGAGGATTATGTAGTGATCGGTCCGAACAAAGTAACGGCACTGCCGATGTCTGTGCCGGTTGGTTATCAAGAGATTGCACACTGCTTGGAGAAGAGTATATCGAAGATAGAGAGTGCTATCCTGCAAGCATTGGAGGCGACTCCGCCCGAGTTGTACGCCGACATCGTAAAGAACGGTATCTATCTGGCGGGTGGCGGCGCACTGCTGCACGGTTTGGCAAAGCGACTGACCGACAAGATAACAATACAGTTCCACGTAGCAGACGACCCGCTATTGGCAGTGGCACGCGGAACGGGTATAGCCCTAAAAAACGTAAATCATTTCGGATTCCTTATCCGCTAACGGGCGGAACAGGTAGGTATGCACAACCTGCTTAGATTTATAGAACGATACAGCAACTTCCTGGTATTCATACTATTGGAAGTTGTTGCTTTTTTGCTGATAGTGCATAACAACCTGTACCCGCAGAGCAGTGTGCTGAGCACGGCGAACCGCGTTGTGGCGTGGAACTACAAGGTAGTGAGCGAGATAACGGGTTATTTCGGTTTGCGTACGCAGAATGCAGAACTGGCAGAAGAGAACGTGCGGCTCCGCAACCGCCTGAACGAGTTGGAGAACCTGCAAGAGAACGTACAGACGGACTCTGTCTATCGGTTTGCGCAATACGACGTGCGTTATCTGTCCGCCAAGGTGGTACAGATGACCACCACGCAGCAGCACAACTATATGACCATCAACCGCGGTGAACGGGACGGGGTGCGTATAGGTATGGGTGTGCGCAACCAAGACGGCGTAGTGGGTATTGTGCGGACGGTAGGAGGCAAATACTCTGTGGTACTGCCGATTATCAACACGCACACGAACCTGAGTTGCCGCTTTGCGAAAAACGACTATGTCGGCACACTCGTATGGGACGGGCGCGACCCGCGTTTTGCACAACTGTCCGACGTGGCGACCCATATACAGGTGAACCGGGGCGACACGATTGTAACGAGCGGACTGAGTCCGATCTTTCCCGCAGATATTCCCGTCGGTATTGTGGAAGACGCCGAGTTGGGCGAGGGCGATTCGTACTACACGATACGTGTGCGGCTGGCGACGAACTTCCGCCGACTGAAGTATGTGGAGGTGATAGAAAACGACGATTTGGACGAGATAGAGACACTGACGCATGATTTGGATTAAGCAAACAGGACGTTTCCTGCTGCTGCTCTTGCTGCAGGTACTGCTGATTAACAATCTGCAGTTTCTTGGTGTGTGCCATCCATACATCTACATCTTCAGCCTGTTGGTTATGCCGATTACCCTTCCGCGGTGGGCAGATATGCTGATTGGCGGTGTGGCGGGGCTGATACCGGATATATTCTGCAACTCGCTTGGCGTGCATATAGCGGCATGTATTATGCTGATGTACGTGCGACCATACCTAATAGGCGCATACGTAAGCGACAGGGAGCGACTGACGGACGAGATAGACGTGCGCAGCATAGGTGTGGTCAATTTCGTCAAATATACGATTCTGCTTGTGCTTCTGCATCATACAATGGTATTCTTCCTAACCGCTTGGAGCGTGCAGCATTTTTGGTTCACGCTTCTGGAGGTGGTCGTCAGTTCGGTTGTCAGTATTATACTCATTATCGGGGGTGATTTGCTCAGAAACAGATGATCAACGACAAGTACTATAAGCGTCGGTTTGTCATCAGCGGTATTGCCATAGCGATAGTGCTGGTGTATATCATTCGCCTGTTTGCGCTGCAGATAGTGGACAAATCCACCAACGAGCAAGCCGACAGCAATGCATTGGTACGCCAGACGATTTACCCGTCGCGCGGACTGATATACGACCGCAACGGGGAATTGTTGGTATTCAACCAACCTATTTACGAGGTAACGCTGATTATGCGCGAGATGCGCAACGGTTTCGACACGACGGCATTCTGCCAGTCGCTGCTTATTGACCGCGAAGAGTTTGACACACGCATCACCGAAATCAAAGACAGCCGGAATAACCGTGGTTATTCCCCATACACGCCGCAGGTGTTTATGAGCCAGTTGAAGAAAGAGGACATAGCCACGCTACAAGAGTCGTCTTTCCTGTACCCCGGTATGTATATCCGGAAGCGGACGCTGCGCGACTATACCTACCATGCCGCTGCACACGTATTGGGCAGCGTGGGGGAAGTGAGTCAGAACGATATTGACGGGGACCCGTATTATGCCCGCGGGGACTATTCCGGGCGCGATGGAATCGAGCAAACTTACGAGTCAGACCTGCGCGGTGAGAAAGGTGTGGAGGTGCTGATGCGCGATTCGCGCGGACGCATACAGGGCAGTTATCACAATGGTGCATTAGACCGCCCCGCCCAAGCGGGGAAGGACCTGACGCTGACATTGGATATTCAGTTGCAGATATTAGCGGAGGAACTGCTGCAGAACAAGATCGGCAGCGTGGTGGCGATAGAGCCTGCTACGGGCGAGATACTGGCTTTGGCATCCAATCCGACATGGGACCCGAAAATGCTAGTGGGCAAGAAACGTTCCGCGAACTATAATGCCCTGCTACACGACAAGAGCAAGCCATTGCTGAACCGTGCCACGCAGGCGACTTACCCGCCAGGTTCTACCTTCAAGACCTTGCAGGCATTGGTATGTCTGCAAGAAGGGGCTATTACGCCCAGTACGCTGTATCCGTGCAACGGTCCCGGCTCGACACCTATCAAATGTACACACCACCACGGCAGTCCTGTGTCGTTGGTAAAGGCGATAGAGCAGAGTTGCAATCCGTATTTCTGGTGTGCTTTCCGTGATATGCTTCAGAAAGACGGCTACGGCAAAGATAACGAGGATTTCCGCAACCGCTACCAACTATGGCGGGACGATGTGATGCAGTTCGGGTTGGGGCAGGCGTTTGAGCATACGGACATAGGCGGACAGTCGAAAGGCAATGTACCGTCTATCAAATTCTTCGATCACTACTACGGCAAGACAGGCTGGAAAGCCATCACGATACGCTCGCTGAGTATCGGGCAGGGTGAATTGCTAGTTACCCCGCTTCAGTTAGCAAACCAAGCCGCAGCCATTGCAAATGAGGGGTATTTCATCACGCCACACTTGAACCGCAACGACTCGATGAAAGCGGAGAAACATATCCTGCCGATAGAGAAAAAACATTTCGAGATAGTGAAAGAAGGTATGCACCACGTGATGGTTTACGGGACTGGACGGCACTACCCAATAGATGGTGTGGAGACATGCGGTAAGACCGGTACGGCACAGAACCCGCACGGCAAAGACCATGCCATATTCATCGGTTTTGCACCGATGGACAGCCCGCAGATAGCGGTGGCGGTGATTGTGGAGAACGCGGGTTTCGGCGCCACATGGGCGGCACCTGTTGCCAGTCTGATGATGGAACAATACATCACTGGCGGAATCAAGCACACCGACCTGAAGAAACGAATATCCAATGCAGTACTGACAAAATGAGAGCCTCAAGAAGCGGTAACATATTGCACAATTTGGACTGGGCGACTATCGGCATGTTTCTGGTGCTGGTCGTCTTCGGCTGGCTGAATATCTATGGGGCGAGTTACACATTCGACCAAACGAGTATATTCGATTTCGGCAACCGTGCAGGCAAGCAGTTTGTATGGATATTGGGTTCGCTTGTGTTGGGCGGTGTACTGCTGTTGATTGACTACAAGACCTATGATATATTGGGATATATACTCTATGGTTTGATGCTCCTGCTGCTGCTGGCGACACCTTTTCTGGCACACGACATCAAAGGGTCGCTATCGTGGCTGACTATCGGTCCTGTGAGCCTGCAACCCGCCGAGTTTGCGAAGTGTATAACCGCATTGGCAATAGCCAAATATATGGGACGCTACGGCTATCAGGTGCGCACATGGCGCGATCTGGTGGTGCCTTTTGCACTGATAGGTATCCCGGTATTCACTATTATGGTGCTGCAGAAAGAGACGGGTTCCGCGCTTGTTTTTGCGGCCTTCCTACTTGTATTTTACCGGCAAGGAATGAGCGGATATGTGTTGTGGTGCGGTGTGGCGGCAGTAGCGTTGTTTATCATCAGTATCCGTTTCGGCGGTGTGCCGCTGCCATATGGTACAGGCAATGTGGGAATATTGTCGTGTATGCTGCTTATTTGCGCTGTAGAGATATTCTTCCTGCACAAAGAGAACCGCTTCAAATGGGAACCGCTGATATTGGTAGGCTGTGCCGCAGTGATATTTGGTATAGGGGCTTTGGTTAATATATGGCTGCCTGTCAATTTCAATTGGCTGTCGGTCGGCGTAGCGGCATTGCTGACGATTTACACCATAGCAGTAAGTGTGTATCTGCGCCACTACAAACTGTTGCTTGTGGCTCTGTTTACGATATGCTGTATCGGCTTTACCCACGCCTGCGATTTCGTGTTCACCCGTGTGCTGCAACCTCACCAGCGGGTGCGTATTGAGGTGCTGTTCGGTATGAAAAAAGACCCGACAGGAGCAGGCTACAATGTCAACCAAGCACGTATTGCCATCGGTTCGGGCGGTTTCATAGGCAAAGGTTACCTGAAAGGCACACAGACCAAACTGCAGTTCGTACCCGAACAGGATACCGACTTCATATTCTGCACCGTAGGCGAAGAATGGGGCTTTGTCGGATCGGTGGGTGTACTATTGCTGTATCTCTGTTTTATCCTGCGTCTTATCTCATTGGCAGAGCGCCAGCGAGACACATTCAGCCGGATTTATGGTTATTCGGTAGCATCGATATTTCTCTTGCACCTTACCATCAATGTCGGTATGGTGCTCGGGCTGTTGCCTGTGATAGGTATTCCGTTGCCGTTCTTCAGTTACGGCGGCAGTTCGCTATGGGGTTTCACCATCCTGCTGTTTATCTTTTTGCGTCTTGATGCCTCCCGCGTAGAGAAACTACGATGAATGCGCCGCTTTTTCACTCTCTGCTATCGCTTTTCTATCCGCATTGCTGTGCAATGTGCGGTGATTTGCTGGAGGACGAGACTATCACTATGTGTCCTAAGTGCATACACCGTCTGCCACGCACCGAACAATGTGCTCTACGAGGCAATATGACAGAAGAACTGTTCTGCGATTTGCCCCGCTTTCAACGGGCTGCAGCGTTCCTTTTCTTTGACAAAGGTGCAGACATACAGCACGTGATTCACAAGATGAAATTCCACGAGCAGCCGCGTATTGCCTACGACCTTGCCCGCGAAGCCGCATACGACTTTATGCAGGCGGATTTCTTCGAGGATATTGACCTGATTATTCCTATTCCCTTGCACCCAAAGCGACTTCGCGAACGCGGCTACAACCAGTCGGAATGGATAGCCCGTGCACTGAGTGAAACCACAGGTATTCCCGTGGATACCACCCACGTCAGCCGTATCCGTAACAACCCGCAGCAGGCACTCCAGAAAGCCAAAGACCGCGCCATCAACGTAGAAGGTGTTTTTGCGGTCAATCACCCCGAGGAACTCTACCGCAAGCATATACTGATTGTGGACGACCTGATCACCACGGGCAGCACCGTCCGCGCCTGCATAAAGGCTCTGAAGGTATGCCGTGGGGCGGAGTTTAGCGTCTTTGCCCTCGGAAAAGCACGCTGACTATTGCGTATATCGCATTTTTGCTGTAAATTTGCGCCCAAAATAAATGTTAAGGGAATGACCCGTAAATATGATTTTCTCATTATCGGCGGCGGAGTTGCCGGTATGAGTTTCGCACTGAAAGTAGCGCGTACACAGAAGTATAGGATTGCGCTTTGCTGCAAGACGACACTTGACGAAGCCAATACGGCAAAGGCACAAGGCGGTATTGCCTCGGTTACCAACCTGCTGGTGGATGATTTCGAAAAGCATATCCACGACACTATGGTGGCGGGCGACTGGCTTAGCGACCCCGCTGCGGTAGAGCAGGTGGTGCGCAATGCTCCCCGCCAGATACAGGAACTCGTCAACTGGGGCGTCAATTTCGACAAGAACGCCGAGGGCGGCTTCGACCTTCACCGCGAGGGCGGACACTCCGAGTTCCGTATTCTCCACCACGCCGACGACACGGGTGCGGAGATACAGCGCGGACTGATGGAAGCCGTGCGCAACAATCCCTTTATAGATGTACTGGAAAACCATTTTGCGGTGGAAATCATCACGCAACACCATCTCGGTATGCGTGTTACACGCCGCACACCCGACATTGAGTGCTATGGGGCGTATATCCTCAATCCCGAGACGGGCAAGATTGATACCTATCTCAGCCGTATTACCCTGATGGCTACGGGCGGAACAGGTGCTGTCTATGCCACCACCACCAACCCCAATATCGCTACCGGAGACGGTATCGCTATGGTCTATCGCGCCAAAGGGAAAGTGCAGGATATGGAATTTGTCCAGTTCCACCCGACGGCTCTCTTCCATCCCGGTGAGACCCATCCCGCCTACCTGATTACCGAGGCGATGCGCGGCTACGGAGGCATTCTCCGTCTGCCTAACGGCGAGGAGTTTATGCAGAAATACGACCCGCGTCTGTCGTTGGCTCCGCGCGATATTGTAGCCCGCGCCATAGATAACGAGATGAAGATTCACGGTCTTGACCACGTCTGTCTTGATGTTACCCACAAAGACCCCGAGGAAACCAAACACCATTTCCCGAATATCTACGCCAAGTGCCTGAGCATAGGTATTGATATTACCAAGCAGTATATCCCCGTTGCACCTTGTGCCCATTATATGTGCGGCGGTATCAAGGTAAATCTGGACGGTGAGTCGTCTATCCATCGTCTGTATGCCGTGGGCGAATGTTCGTGTACGGGCTTGCATGGTGGCAACCGTCTGGCGAGCAACTCACTTATAGAGGCGGTCGTTTACGCTGATGCGGCAGCACGCCACAGCCTCAGCATAATAGAAAACTACGGTTTCAACGAGCAAGTACCAGACTGGAACGACGAAGGTACCCTTTCCAATGAGGAGCGCGTTCTCATTGCGCAGGATGTCAAAGAGGTCGGGCAGGTGATGTCCACCTACGTGGGTATCGTGCGCTCCAACCTCCGTCTGCGCCGTGCGTGGGAACGTCTTGACCTGCTCTACGAGGAGACCGAAGACCTGTTCAAACGTGTGAAAGCCACGCGCGACATCTGCGAACTGCGCAATATGATCAATGTAGGCTATCTCATCACCCGCCAGGCTATCGAGCGCAAAGAGAGCCGCGGTCTGCACTACAATATTGACTATCCGAAGACGACCTCCACTCCCCCGCAAGAAGTCTGGTAATGAAAGCCGTCTCTCTACATAGCATTGTCCCCGTGCGGGCGGAAGCGTCCGAAACAAGCGAGCAAACGACCCAGATGCTCTTCGGCGAAATATGCACCATCGAGGAGCAAAAACACCGATGGATGCGGGTGAAATTGGCACTCGACGGGCAAACAGGCTGGGTGGATGCGAAGATGATTGCCGTCCTCTCTGCCGATGAATACAAGTCCCATTCCGCAGCCCTCAAGACGGCTGCGTATGTGGCTTTTCCGATGGCATATGCCGTCAGCGAGAACAACGGACAAACTATCCCGCTTACCGCAGGCACACGGCTTACCAACTACCACGACGGGCATTTCGCAGTGCTTGGTGTCGGTTTCCGTATTGATACGAGTATGGTGATAGAAAAGCCGTTGGAGATGATACAGCAGAACCTGCTCCAAACCATGCGTTTCTTCCTCAATGTCCCCTACCTATGGGGCGGCAAGAACGCACTCGGTATGGACTGTTCGGGTTTTACACAGACCATTCTCTCTCTTTTCGGGCATACGCTTCTGCGAAACGCCTCCGAGCAGGCGACGCAAGGACGGTTGATAAGCCGCCTTTCCTCGTCCAAAGCGGGCGATTTGGCATTTTTCTGCCACTATGACGAAACCGCCCCACAAAGTGATACAAACCAAGCGGCACACAAGATAACCCACGTGGGGATTCTTATCGATCAGGAACGTATCATTCACTGCTCCGGACGTGTCAAAATAGAGAGAATAGACACCACGGGTATATTCTCCGTAGAGCAATCCGACTCCGCCCACCCCAACGGGCAATATACTCACCGCCTTCTCTCCATCCGCCGCTTGTAAACGGAGAACGGATTTAGTAAATGGTTGCTTTATCGGTTCGGTCAGGCAACCGTTTTTGTGTATAGTATGCAAAAAATATGCATCTTATGCAATGTATGCTTCATAATACCAATTACGGCAACGAGTGCGGTGGATAAGCGGTTTTTATGCAGTGTTTTTATGCATAATATGCACTTTCTACTATGCATATATCCATTGTCGGCTTTCATTCGGATACTTGTCTAATATAATTTTACAAATTAGACCTTAAATTTGCATAATTAAAAAAGATGTTGTATCTTTGTACATTGTTGCCCCTATTACTTATGAATTACCGTTTTTTGCATTATATATATTACCACTTTTACCTGTCGGTTTGTTTGCTTGGAGCCGTTTTTTGCACACCCAGTTGCACCTCTTTTCGGGAGGCACACTCTACAATAGCCTACGTTGACAGTTTGGATGCACAGGGGTGTTTTTTTACAGATACCACCGCATTGAACGGAGTTATTTCTACTCTAAACACCCCGCTCGGACGCATCTTTGCACGCACCACACTTGCCAATGCCTACTATTATCTCGGGCGTATCTATGACGATAGTCTCAATTGCGTACGCGAGGCTGCCGATTGCTACATTGCTTGCGACCAACTGCAGGCTGATGACTATCTCCACCGCGGCAGAGCCAATACCTGTATGGCATATATCTGTATGCGCCAGCGGGCTGACGACATCGCACTGGTCTATTGCCGGCGTGCCGCCGACCTGCTCAGCAATACCCGGTACGATTGGTTTTATGCCCACAGTCTGCTCAATATGTGCAGTACGCTTCTCGAACTGAACCGCCCGGAAGAAGCCGACAGTGTCTGGCACCTTGCAGCAGCATTTCAGCCCGATAGTGCCTATATGGGACGAGTAGTCGGGTTGCGTGGAGTTTGCCTATATGAACAGAAGCAATACGATTCGGCTCTGGTCTACTTGGAACGTGCTTTCCGTTATCCCAGTTACGAGGGGCAACGCTGTTTTTACAATACGCAGCGGATGCTAATACATAATGCCCAAAACCATACGGATTCTACGCTGTATTATGCTTATTATGTGGCAGAACACTCCGCCAACCCCTCCTACTTGGAACAAGCCTATCGCACTATTATCCGGCAAGCCCAAATCAACAATGATACTGCCGTATTAAACCACTTTATGTCTTTGAACGATAGCAACGTTATAATTCTGCGTGAGAACGAAGGACACTATGGAGCAGCCATTGATACTTTGAAGCGATATATTGATACTCCCTACCCTTTCCTGCCTTGGCAGATTGCCGTTTCTATCTTAGTGGTAATTGCATTCTTCTTCTGGGCAGTCAGTATGATACTACACAAGAAACAGAAACTGAGTATCGAGAATAAAGACAAAGTCATTGAAGCACAAGAGCAACAACTGCAACGTCAGGAAAAAGAACACAAACAGGAAATCAACCAGATTACACGTGCCAGAGCCGATGCAGCGAGCCTTTCTGCACACAGAATGAGCGAGTTCCTGTCGGGAGTCAACCGGCTGCATAATCTATACGACGTACCACGCAAAGAATGGAATACCAACTATCTCCTGTTCAGACGTGATACACAAGTGCCATTTGCCTACCTTGTAAGACAATTGGAGCAATTAGAACTATCAAAAAAGGAAATCCGGTTCTGCGTCTATACCATACTCTACAAGGGTATTTCCGCAGCACAAATGGCAGCATACCTATATTACTCCACTTCCGGTATCCGCACATTCAAGCAACGTATTGCCCACAAATTAGGTACTACAGCACCGGCACTATACGACACGCTTCTCTGTATGGCTATGGCGGGAAACAAGTAACAAAACCGTTTTTTTCACCTGTCTATATTTGTCTATATGTTTCAAAATCGCTACGATGCCGATTTTGTGCACATCAAATATAGTAATACACTGATAATCAGTATTTTACCCCCCCCCCCGTTTGTGCACATACTTTTCTTGCCTATTTCGCTTTTTTGTTATACCTTTGTACTCGGAAAAAGTTAATAACAGAGAGGCTGAAATGCCTTGTCATTATAGCGTAATTCCATTTCGAGCCGATATGCTGTAGGCGTTGCCGGAGGGTCAGCATGGCAAAACTACACATATCAGGCTCGTTTGGAACAAATCAGTCAAGTTAAATCCAAGCAATAGAGGCAGGTCGATGTTCGTTCCGACTTGCCTCTATTGCTTTTTCTACAAGAAATAAAAAAGGTTGCCCGATTTTGATCTGGCAACCAGTTATTTTATTGTTCTATCATTCTATGCTTTCTCTATCGCCTCTGCAATTGAGTTGGCAATCTCTGCCATCTCATCGGCAGGAAGGCTCAGTTTGGGATTGGTGAAGAGCATATCTTTCTCCGAGTTGAGCGGTACCAAATGGATATGTACGTGGTTTACCTCCATACCCAATACTGCTACGCCCACACGCTTGCAGCCCATAGCCTGCTGTATTCCTTTTGCCACTTTCTTGGCAAACAGCATCAAGCCGGACAAAGTATCATCGTCCAAGTCGAAGATATAGTCTGCTTCGGGTTCGGCTAACTTGGGGATAACCAATGTGTGCCCTTTTACCAATGGATTGATATCCAAGAATGCATAGTAGTGCTCATCCTCTGCCACCTTATAACTCGGGATTTCTCCATTGATAATCTTTGTGAAGATAGTCATACTTCGTTCCTGTTTATGGTTAATAAAAGATCAGCTAGACAGGAGATTAGAGACTGATTTCCAATATCTCAAACTCCATCGTACCGGCAGGTACCTGTACTTGTACCGTATCTCCCACTTTCTTACCGAGCAGACCTTTAGCAATAGGTGTAGTAACGGCTATCTTGCCCTCCATAATGTTGGCTTCCCCCTCGGTTACGAGTTGATATACCTTCTCGGCACCCGTTTTCTTTACGCGTACGCGCACTTTGGTAAGTATCTGTACTTCATCGGTTTTCAACTGACTTTGGTCGATGATACGTGCGTCCATTATTTTCCCTTTGAGCATAGCAATCTTGCTCTCGAGAACACCTTGCTCCTCTTTGGCTGCATCGTATTCAGCATTTTCACTCAAGTCGCCTTTGTCGCGCGCTTCTGCGATAGCAGCGATTACGCGAGGACGCTCTATACTCTCCAAGAAGCGGAGTTCATCCTTCAGTTTTTGCAGACCTTCTGCGGTCATGTATGTTACTGCCATATTCTTAATGTATTTATATTTCTATATTATTCTATCTTTCTATTCTTCTATCATTCTTTTAATTGTACTTGCGTTGCAATATCTCAGTTACAATAAACGCTTTGCGTGCCTCTTGCGGGTCTGTTAGATCCGGTATCAGGTTGTCTTGTTTTTGTTCTTCGCTTTTCATACAAAAAAAGGCTCGGATAACTCCGAGACTTACATATTAAAAGGTTAATACTATCGGCTTTCTATGTTTTTTATGTTTCTATGTTTTTTCAATATCCAAAGTTTAGTTTTTTGTGAAAAAACAATAGGAAACTTCACAGCCTCCTATTGCCATTAAACCTAAACCTTAACTATGAAAATTTTATTTGTTTTCGAGTGCAAAGGTACGACCTTTTTTTTATACGTGCAAATTTTAAAACCAAAAATGCTGTATTTCGCTATTTTTCTACAATTTTTCCACGCAAAGTGGCAGCACTTGCCTCCAGAATGGTAACATTTACCAATTCTCCGATATGTCTGCCTTCGCGCGGGAAGACGACCGTTTTGTATTGCGAAGTGCGTCCGTACATATCCTCGTGGCTCCGTTTGGAGAATCCCTCTACCAATACCTCTACCGTCTTACCGATCTCGCGGCGGTTGCTTGCCCAAGAAAGTTCGTTTTGGAGGGCAATAATCTCGTTCAGACGGCGTACTTTCTCTTCCTCGGATATATTGTCAGGCAGGTGTTTCTGTGCATACGTCCCGGGACGCTCGCTGTATTTGAACATAAACGCTGTATCAAAGCCCACCTCGCGCATCAGGCTGAGCGTCTCTGTATGGTCCTCGAGGGTCTCGTCGTGGAAACCGCAGAACACGTCTGTACCAATAGCAGCATCGGGTAGAATACGGCGGATAGCGGCGATACGATCAAGGTACCACTCGCGCGTATATTTGCGGTTCATCAGTTTGAGAATCTTGTTCGAACCGCTCTGTACGGGCAAATGAATAAAACGGCAAAGGTTCTTATGACGTGCAATGGTCTCAAGCGTCTTATCCGACATATCTTTCGGGTGGCTGGTCGTGAAGCGGATACGCATTTCGGGTACAGTGTCAGCCACTATCTCGAGCAGGTCAGCAAAGTCCACCGTCTCACCGTTTTCCCGTTGAAAGCGATAGGAATTGACATTCTGACCTAGGAGCGTAACCTCCTTATAACCCTTCTGCCACAGGTCGCGTACCTCGTTGAGAATACTCTCTACATCACGGCTGCGCTCACGCCCGCGGGTGTATGGCACCACACAATAGGAGCAGAAATTGTTGCACCCGCGCATAATACTGACAAATCCGCTGATGGTTTTGCCGATGCGGGCAGGCAGTACTTCGTGATAGGTCTCTGTTTTGCTCAGTTCCACATTCATGGCTTTCTGCCCCATCTCGCATTGTGCCAGCAGGTTCGGTATATCCATATACGAATCGGGACCTGCCACAAAGTCCACACCGTATTTATCTATCAGTTCACCTCCCATACGCTCTGCCATACAACCAATGACACCGAGGGTTACTTTGCGTCCGTCCTGCACTACCGCTGACAGGCTCTGTACCTTGCGCGATTTCAGTTCCCTGAGGCGTGATACCACTTTCTGCTCGGCATTATCACGAATGGAACATGTATTGAGCAGAATGATATCAGCATCCTCCCATTGATCAGTCATCTCGGCATCCGCCGTCTGCATAATGGCTGCAACCACCTCGCTATCCGCCACGTTCATTTGGCAGCCATAGGTCTCTATATAGAATTTTTTTGTCATAATCAATGTATTTTCATCAATAAAACGCAAAATAATTTGCACATTTCATTTTTTAGCAGTACCTTTGCACCCGCCTTTGAGAAATCAGAGCATCGGGATGTGGCGCAGTCCGGTAGCGCAACGGTCTGGGGGACCGGAGGTCGCAAGTTCGAATCTTGTCATCCCGACAAAAAAGAGAGTTTTGCACTCTCTTTTTTTATTTCTGCAAGTTTTCCAAGTTCGGTTTATAATGCGGGAGGTTCTGTTCTGTAAGCGGAATCAACTCTACGTGCATTTCTTGGAGAAGTTGTGTCAAGTTGACATTCTGAGCGACCAACCCTATCCACCATTCTGCCTCATCCATACTATCGAATCCGCTGACGCGCAAGGCGCAACCGGTACCGAGAACAGGCATCTTCTGCATATCAAAGTCGCGTATTAGGAACTGGGAGAAGTTGAACAATGCCACCTCGTATTGGAGACGGTTGAGAGCCTGTTCGTCTGCTACAGGCAATACCAGCAGTACTACACTCGGTGCGTTACGCTCGTCGGAAAATGCCGGTATAGAGTCGGTCTGCTCGCCATCGGCTTGTGCAATCTGCTCACGCAGGCTGCTGAGACTGCTCGATACATCGCCTTTTTGGCTCTCCATCCCTTGTCCCATCATAGCTAGCATATCCTTTGCCATAGCACCGAGTTCACTCTCGGGGTAACGGCTGACCATATCTTGCAGTTCAGCGACAAATGCCTGCTGTCCGTCGGTGCGTGCCACAGCGACAGCATTAAGGAACAGGAAACGCGGCATCAACGGCGAAAGTGGGTAATTCTGCTCAACATAAAGTTTATTCTTTTTGACTGCAGCAAAATCACTCTTGGTATAAGCCGTATAAGTGGTTTCATAGAGCGAGTCCTGCTCCATTGCCTGATGACGGAGTCTATCAAAATAGTCGGGTTGCGAGACAATATATGCCTGCTTGGTATCCGGGTACAGTTCAATTATCTGCTTGCGATAATAGTCCTGTGCATCCTTATCGTTGTGGCGCAGGGCATTGAGATAGTACATATAATACAAATCCAACAGGTCTCTGTGATGCGGGAAGCGGCGGCATAGTTCGGCAAAAGTCTCATCGGCAAGGGGTTGGTCATCCATCTTGTCCTGATAAGTATATACCATATTGACAAGTGCACTACGTATCAGGCTGTCGGATAGTGCTATGTCGGATTCTGTACGGGGTATTTGCTGTAAGTAATACTCCGGTTTGTGGGTATCGGTTTCGGGAGTATTCTTACGTACCAAGGTGCTGTCGGCAACCATAGTAGAGTCGGCAATATCGCCGGTTTCATCGGTATTCTCCGTATCTTGGAAGAGTGTGGAGACCGTCTTGCTACGACGACGCCAGTTATCCTCAAGCGGGCGGTTTCCCCATTGTTTAACGAACTCCTGTTTGCCCGACCGTAGTAACTGCGCATTATAAAAATACCAGTCGCCTTTCTGTCCGCCACCACCTAACATATTGGAGGTATTTACGCTCTGCAAACCGGTGTTGTTCTCCGCTTCGCGGGCTGCCAAGGCTTCCTGCTCGGCTGATTCCTCTTCGGCTTTGATGAGGTCGGCAATGAGTTGTTCTACTACTTTGCGCTGCTCCTGTTCGGTCATTCTACTGAGGCGTTGCAGTGAGTCCTGCAGTTGCACCGTGTTGTATTCCTGTATCAGTTCGTCCAATACCTCGGAGCGTTTCTGTATGCGTGCAAACTGTTCATTCTCAGGAGTGAGGATAGTAACCGCCTCGCGGTAGCACGGCTGGGCATCGGCGTAATCACGCCGGTCATAATACAAATCCCCCATACGTACCAAGACTGCGGCTTTCTGCAAGCCTGCCTGTGTGGCGTTGTCAACAGCGAGGCGGTAATGCTCCAATGCTTTCGCCGTATCGCCCGACGCAAGGTAGATATTGCCCATTGCGCCATATATTTGGTCGAGTTGGTCTTTGTACTTGCTCTGCCGTGCCATCCGGCGCAACTGCTTGAGGGAGGACTTGCCGCTCAACTGGGCGATATGTATGCGCGCATTGAACTCCATATCGGTAGGCGGGGCAAGACGTATGACTTTCTTGTATGCTTCTATTGCCTCGCGCTTATTGCCTTCCTGCTCATAGAGTTGTCCGAGAACATACTGGAAGCGCGGGCGATAGACCTTGCGTTTCTCGTAGGGTATGGCAATCTTAACAAAGG
>ERZ808275.253-NODE-253-length-26642-cov-3.502050_pt1 | contig 26642 bp, 32 predicted proteins | sample MGYA00520894_ERZ808275 | MGnify/ENA primary metagenome ERZ808275 (study PRJEB31516, sample SAMN03275598) | gut metagenome | biome: mammalia-associated habitat; material: feces | host: Papio cynocephalus | place: Kenya | collected 2012-08-03 ...
TCATCCTCCTTTATTTATTTTATGAACAAATCATCCGAACTTCCATAATTTCCGACTGACCTTCCATGCTCCAAATCACTCATTGCGATTCCGTCACGGACGGCTTTGGAAATCTCAGCCTTCATCTTCCTGATGTCATCTGATTCACTTCGCCTAAAATCGAATGGAGTCGAATCATAAGAAGATGTCGGTGACACATAATCGATTTCAGCGGGGTCATATTTACAGTCAGCCAGGTCACAGACTGATGATGTTTCATTCTTTGACGTCTTATTTGCTGACATCTTTCCTATGCCTTTGATTGAATTGATACATCCGACAATCACCATCTTGATGAACGTGAATGCCATTGAGCCTACAACAAACAACACAACCAACGAAAATGCGATTCCTACAATATATCCGATGATACTGCCTATGAATTTAAACATGATATTTTCCTCCTATTCCTATTTTTTCATTTCCGATGGCAGAAGTCATAGTCCATTTCTTCTCCTATTTCCTTACATTCGTTGTCAATATATCTGTAATAATCGCTCCCATCGATATCTCCGTCATCGACCTCACGAAGAAATTCATCACGTGCTTCGTCTTCATAGAATTCCAACATGACATCGAAATCAATGAATGTGTCAACCTCATGTGTCCTGACTATTTTATCTGCGGCTTCTTCGAACGAATGGATTCCATATTCTTCATCGTATCCGGTACCGGCATACAATGCGTCAAGGTCATCACCATACATCTCATGAAGCATTTCCTCGACATCATCCGGTGTAACCCTTGCCGTATATATGAATCCATCCAGATAATCCTTCCCATATTCAAGCTCAACATCCTGATAACCATACGGACTACTCATATCATTATCCCCTTTCTTATAGAAAAAGCAGACATATGCTAGCTCCTTTTCCTATCCGAGAGGATTCTATCATATATCTGCATAAAAGTAAATATAAATTTTTTAAAAATCGTATTTCAGTATGATTTTCGACAGCCTGTGCCTTTCCCCGTTTATTGGATGAAAGCAACATTTTGTGATATACATTGAGTTTTTGATGTTTGCGAGGTCGGTATCAGATAGGCTGTAAAGGTCTCCGTTCCTGTCCACCTTGGCAATCATAACTTTTCCAATTAGAAAAGACGAAAACGAAGCGTCATATCCGACAATGTTCATCGAAGGGTCATTGAATCTGTCCGAATCCATATAGACATGATATTTCTGATTTCCGATATGGATATCGACTTCATCAAAATATCGGTCACTTCCGTTGAACAAGACCTTGATTAGGTCATCATATGTCGGAGATATCCGCTCGGCATGGCAATATCCCGTATTGTCAAATACCATTACAAGTACGTTTGATTTCATATATTTTATTATAGCATGACCATATTATTGATTGCCAACGTTTTCCTTGCTTTTTTTGATGTTGTCCAACATCTCAATCAGCTCATCCGGAGACATGGACATGATGTCCGCTTCTTCTTCGGACGTCAGATACGGAATCTGCGAAGCCACATCCTGCCTCATCCCTACGCTTTTGGATAGGTCATATCCATTCCTGATTCTTGTCGAAATGAGTGACTTTATAGTATCGACGGAAAGCTTGCTCAGCTCGACCTCGACGGGCATGTTATCAAGGACTGAAGGAGTGGCATAGCCTGCCGACTTCATATCCTTGACCTCAAGGAGCAGTTTCATCGCCGACAATTTTCCCTTGTTGTCAAGCTGTTCGGAAATGGGGACATTCTCATCCGTTATGCATGACGTAAGATAACTCTCGCATTCATCCAGCGTGAGCATTTTCTGGCTGAATCTCCGTACCATCCTCGCCTTTGATATCCTGGCGACCTCATTCCGCACATGGGCATTTGCGATATATTCCGAGGCTTCCTTCTGTGGAATCCCCATCATGGATGAGACAACGATGAGGTTCTTGAACTCAATCCATAAAGATATGAACCGCTTTTCCTCCGATGTGAAGACATATTTTCCGTCTTTGTCATGTGGAGAAAGGGAATTGTCATCCTCGGTTATTACGGCATTCGAAAGCTCACGGCTGTCCAGCCGTTCGGAATCATTTGGATTCTTCTTTTCGTAATTTGCCTTGATTGCATTCAGGGTCATCTTCTTAAGCGTCTTTGCCATTGTCTCTCCCATTCATATTATACTTCTCCATCAATCGTGAATCTATCCTTGACCGACTTGACATCGACTATCCTAAACTCTCTCTGGCTGAGGTCACACAGGACATAGGCAATGTTATGACTGAGTCTGCGTATGACGGAATTGCGGTAAATCTTCTTCACGTTCGCCGTGAATGTGGCTGAGGGAACATCCAGCGAAATCATCTTCGGTATCGAGGCAAGCTTGATGAACACCATATGGTTGTTGAGATAATAGCTTCCGTTGCAGTCATCTGAACCCTTGTCTTCGAGCATTGACTGAATCGCTTCGCCCTTTCCGTTCGTCTTCCCATAGAAATAAGTGAAATCCTTATCTGCGGACAAGGTCTTGCCACCTTCGCTCAGGATAAGGTCATTTTCCTTATACATCTTCTGATACATACACAATGAACTGAAACTGAGATTCTTCATGCATGACGAAATCTTTTCATCGACATCGACATAGGATGACGAATAATCATTCAGCTTGTTGCCCTTCTCGTCACGGAAGTCGAATAGTTTCGTGAAGTTGCCCGTTCCAAGCTTGATTCCCTGCATGCACATATAATAGAAGCTCCACATGGAATCGCTCTCCCTTTCACGGAATTCGCTTTTTGAGACATAACTCGTATCATAGTAATCTCCCCTCTTCATGAAATTCCTGTCCGGGTCATACTGAAAGAATACCTCGTACATGTTCATCCTTCTCCTGAATCCGGGGGAGTCATCCTTGAATTTGACCTGTTCCTTGTTGTTGGCACTGAAGCCGAACTTGCAGTTAATGTAGCCGGTATATCTGTCAACCCCCTTTTCCTCGATTGTCTGTATTTCAGAACCAGTGAGCTGTTTGATTGCCTCGGATTTCTTGACCGTTCCCTGCTCGCTTTCCGAGCGGATGTTCATCGGAGCTTTTGCAATGCTCCCAACGATGAACTGGTTGTTTTCGATGTCTTCCATGCTGTTGGTGGTAATCATAGGGTCAATCCTTCCCTTGAAGTAAGAATCGAAAAGAGTGTCCTTTCCGTTTCCACCTTCGCCGATGAAAAATACGAAATGCTCCGAGAATGAACGGAGTACAAAGAAGCCGAGAATCTCGGCGAGGTGTTTAGCCTTGCTCATGCTGAATCTGTCATTCTCATCATGCGCCATATTATAGAACAACTCGAAGAACTTGTTCTTCTTCGTCTTGTCAAGCTCCTTCAGAAGAGAGACATAGCTTTCGAAGTCAAGGGTCATCGGACTGACTGAATCCTTGTCCGAAAGGTCATCGTCCACAACGGATATCCCATTCCCGTCATCGATGATTTTCTTCGGAGTGAAATCCCTGTTGAAATTCCATGCGACATACCATGTGGGGTCATACGTGATGACCTCCTTTACCTGCATGACACCATTCAATGTCGACTCACGTCTGAATTTGTCATAGGTTATCAGCCACCTGTTCTCACGGAAATCGAAGACTCCATTGGTGAAAGCCATCGAGCTGTCAGGCAGTCTGTTCATCTCCATTGCCGTGACGTCACTGTCTCCGCTCAGCTTCACATCAATCAGTGACGTACTGATCTCATCCATGAAGCATGACTTGATGTCCTTTATCCTGTCATATTCGTCATCGGTGGTGTTGGGGAAATACTTGAGCTTGAGGAGTGCGTCTATGTTCTCCTTGGCTATCTCCTCAGCCTCTTTCTTGGAACACATCACATAGGATATCGAATTGAACCTCTTTGCGATATATTGGCTCCCCATCCTGTACACGCATACCTCGGAGGCAAGTATCGGAATCCATTCCGAGAGGCGTCTCTTCATCAGGCTGTCTTTTGTCAGTCTGCTTTTAATTTCTTTTTCCTTATCCTTAAGGCTTTCCATTCTGTTTCCCAAACCTTTCCTTGATGAGAAAAGTATAACATTCATCTTCAAAAATTGATAGCAAAATCTACTGACTTTTTCGTTGGTTAAGAAATTCTTAACCTTACCTAAAACTTAACCAATTTTTTTATTTGACAAATGTCTAATATTTTTTGGTTAAATCGGATATATTCAAAAAAGTTAACCAAAGGCTCTCTTAACCAATTTTTCTTTACTTGATAACATCAGTTATTGTATAATAATTATAATATATAAATATAATATTTTATTATATTTATATATTATATATATTATATAATAATAGGAGATAGCAATCAGTCATTTGGTTAAGAGTTAAGATATTTTTAATAATAAAATGTGTGTGTTATATATATAATAGTATATATGTATATATATAGCGCACGCATACGCGCATATAACCAGCAAAATCTGTTAACTCTTAACCAATTGACCATTTCCATGCTATAATGAAGCCATGAAAATAGAAAACATGAAAAACGAGATTTCCTCACTTGTGAAGCAGAGAAAGGTAGTCCATTTCGTTGATTCCGCAACAGGAGAGATTGTCTGCCTGAGAACGATGAAGAACGTTCCGTTTGGAATCTATCATGTATTCGAATACGAATTAAAGGCACACTGGGAACGGCTGATGTCACTCGATGTGGAATTCATTTCGGCTGACAATGATGTGATAAGTTATCACGTGTCCGGATTGTCCGGCTTTCTCAGGGAATGCGGATATGTGAGCACGTTCAAAAGATTATGACAAACGGAGGTAGTAACCTATGAATAAGAAGAAAACAAAAATCGGAGATACAAACGTCCGAAAAGAAATGAACAATACGAAAACAGGACAAATCAATTATTCGACCATATCTCAGCTTTACGATATGATGGCTAGGGATAGCAAAGAAGATGACACTTATCACGAATCACTTGAAAAACATATCTCCAAAATCAAGGACTCCTACACAAACTCAGTCCTTGGTATCGGGAATGCCGACCATCTTGAGCAGTTCTCAGATTACACGTTTGAGAACACTTCTTTGAATTGGTTCTTATGGCTGGCATTATACAACGAGTCATGGGTGTTCAGACGAGTCATTGACAAACCGTCACAGGACATGATTAGACCTGGTATTTCACTGAAAGGAACGGAGGACTTTTCCAAGGTATATCAGGCGCTCGATTTGCTGAAGCCTGATTTAATCAATGCATTAAAATGGTCTAAGCTTTTCGGTGGTTCGGTCATGGTTCTCTTGTTCAAGGGGATTTCATTCGAAGACATGGAATCTCCCATTTATGACAAATGGAGCAAAATCGAAAATACGAAATATGTGAAATCATATGTCACTGACAGATGGTTCGGTTGCAATCCGAGCATTGATGATATCGTTTCCAATCTATCCAATGACGATTTCGGATTGCCGAAGTATTATGACATTCAGTTTGCTGATGGAACTACCCACAAGATTCATCATTCATGGGTTCTCAGATTCGAAAATAGGGGCGCTCCTAATCTCATCAAGACCGGCATGCTCCAAGGCTGGGGCTATGCGGAAGGACAACATATTTTTCATGAGTTAAGCCGTGATGAAAAACTTAAGAATTCAATTCAGTCACTTGTGGATAAGTCTCTTATTGAGGTCATTCAAATGCCCGGCATGACCGGCATTTTCATGGGTGCTGAGAGTGGAAATAAGAAACTCCTTGAAGCTAGGCTGAACATGGTCAATTGGGGCAGGAACTTCAACTCTCTCACTTTCCTGGACAAAGATGATGTCTACCAGCAACATACATTCAGTGGAGTGAACGGACTTGCTGACCTTCTTGAAATCAATATGAGGCAGATTGCTGCCGCTGTCGAAATGCCAAACGTACTTTTCGGAGACCTGTCAAACGGATTCACCTCTGATGACCAGGCTTTGGAAAGATATGACGAGAAAATCCAAAATGACAATGAAACATATCTCAGGAAGCCACTCACCAAACTGATAAAGATTCTTTACAAGATATATGGCATTGGAAGTAAATCTTATGCATTCTCGTTCAATTCAATCATTGCCGAAAAGAAGAATCAGAAGAGGTTGGATGACATTAACAGTCTTATCGATACATGTAAGAAACTTGTCGATGAAGGTGTGATGTCGACCGATGACGAGGCTAAGACAATCATGGAATTCATCAACACTGATTCCGTCAATTTCCAATTCACTAACAAGAATAAGTACGCACTTGAAAAAGCAAACGAAGAACGGAAGGAAACTGGAAGCTTATCTGGCGATGATGATTTTGATTATGGCTCTATGAGCCTTGGCTCTAATAACTTAAAGAAAGCCAATGCCGGAGAAAAGACAAATGAAAATCATGAGCCAAGTGAGATGGAAAATACTGCAAATGAAAAGCTTTCTGAGCTAAATGGCAAGCAGGAAGAAAATGAACGTGAAAAAATCACAGAGAAAAACACATGAAATTATTTTTGACTATGATTTTCTTTATGCTATAATGTTATAAATTAACCGAGGTGAAATTCATATGGATGAGAAACATTATATTGTCGGGCAGAAAATCACGGCGAAATTCATGGTCGAGGTAAGAGTGTTGGCTTCGGACAAAGATGACGCTTTATATCGTGCGACCGACTGGGATATGGATGACATCATCGAAAGTGGCATTCTTCCGGATTCCATTGAGACAGAGAATATGTATGCTATGAGAGATGATGACAGTGATGATAGTGATGAATAATTGAGAGGATAAAAATTATGGGAAAGACAATCAATTCAAATAGCGACTATTTCGTTTATGGCACTAACTATACTCAGAACATCCTTGGCAAGGATGATGACGCAATCAAGATGAACCTTAATCCGAACACATGGATTAATACACAGGTTCATATCATGAAGGGAATCCATTCTTATCCAGCCGAAATTGCGGAATGGTCATCCGTCAAGTCTCTTGTCAATGCATTTGCGATTACGATTTCTCCGAGCGGAAACGGCGAAGCTAGACAGGAAGACATTAAGGCTGTCAATGAAGCTAAGAATGCCAAGGCTCTTGAAAAGAACGAACTTGCCGAACTCGAAAGGCGTAACCTTAAGGCAAAGAAGCTGAAGGAACTCGGCGACAGACTTGTAGAAAAGGCAGTCATGGAAAATGGCAAGGACGAATAACATCTCCGAATTTGATTCGGCAAAGACTAATGTAGCTTCATATCCGGAAAGTGGCTTTTCACCAAATACAATCATAAAATCGTCCGAAATCAATGGTGCTTTCCGAGATTGCTCGGTAGCGTCATTGGCTCTACTTGACGCAATTGCGTATAAGACAAGCCTTACCGGAAGCTATACTTCTTCAGATAGGGATTCCTTGGCAAATATGCTTAAAGAAGATATTAATAATATCATTGTTTCGACCACGGTCAATAAAGCTACTAAGGCTGAAAAAGACGGAGATGGAAATGAAATTTCTTCCACTTATCTTAAACTATCTGGTGGAACAATGACTTCTGACCTGAATTTCACTGACGCTACTGGAATTTATTTCAAGGATACATTGGGCAACAAAAGGCATGTGAAAATCATCAAGGATTCAGTAACATCAGATAAATATACTGGAACGATTGACATCAATGTATATAATGGAAGCTCTTTAACAAATGAAAATATACTGTGCTTCGATGATTCATATCGCCAAACAATTCTAAGATTTCCAGGTGGAACATATACCGTAGGTAAGCAGTTATATCGTCATTTGATTACCATCAGTGGTCATGGCTTAACTAGCACATATCCTCAAGCAACAATCCTCATTGAAATTTATAACTATAGTAAAGACGCAATCAACACAACAGCGAAACTTGATAATTGGTTTGGAAGAGCTAATGCCTATTATCCTGTTGGGGGAAAATATTGGACATCAAGCTCTGATTATTCTTTCATATATGGGATGGAATATGCATTTGTTTTAGGTCAATATACTTTTGAAAATGCAAAATTTTACTATGGTACAACATGGTTCGTTGCGAATACTGTAATGACTTCTAAGACAATCACTGATAATGTCATAGAAATAGCTTAAAGGGAGAAATGAATTCATATGAAATATTATGAGGACGAATTTGAATTAGGTGGGTTTACATTCCGGTTTAAGAATCTTGACCCTATCGATTTGCTGGCGATTTCGGAACAATTTGGAATCTACCTCAATAATTTTGATACCAAGATTTACAAAAATTATACAAACGCTATCCTTTCCAATACGCTTGTGAGGGTTAATGAGCAATGGCTTCCTGTCAAGGAAGGAAGCAATTATTATCCTGCCACAATTAAAGACAATCTCAAATTAATCAAAGATATCGTAAATAAATTCATTGAAAGCGCCATTGTGCCAAGTTTTCAAGAATCCAACGAATCAACGAAAGAACAAGGATAGATTCCGTTGGAAATGACAATGTCACAGCCATTGTTCCGGAGGGAGTGTCTGGAATAGCATATATCCTTGTAACCAATCATTATGCCACATTATATGAATTACATTACAAATATGACATCTATGATGTAATTGACCTGTATGAAATCTGTATGGTTTCGTTATATAATAAATATATAGCTTATTCAAACAGATAAGGGGGCTTTGCTTATGGCTGATAAAATCAATGAAAGCTTGAAAGGTCTTAAGTCGACCGTCAATGATTTATCGAAAAGTGTTGATGGACTTGCAAAGTCCGCCAACGCTTTTTTTGATTTTATTTATAATAAAAGTGTAGCTTCTTCCGATATGTTCAAGAAAAACATGGGCGACTTTTCACGTGATTTTTCTTCGAACATCAGTTTTGCCGAAACTAAAGTATTGAAATTTTATAAGACAAGCCAAAAATATTTTAAGTCGATTGACGAAATGAGAAGAAATATTCGCAAATCAGAGGTGTCGAAAGAAACATCAAAAGATGTCCGCAATATAAGAGCTGCCGGAGTCAATGTTTATGGCATTAATTTGAGGGAATCCATCAATGCTTATAATATGGCTGAAACCGAATCAAAGAGTGCCATGAATAATATCCGTCTTCTTTCACAGACTTTGGCAGATAATGAGAAGTTTCTTTCTGACATGCAAAAAACTGCGATTGAAAAGCAACTTGGATATTGGTATGACCAAATTGATGTGATTAAACGCAATTCAGGCATTCCGATGAAATATATAGCTCAGCTTGAACGCTCAGCCAATGCTGCGATGAAAAGTCAGGAAGAGAAGAACAAGCTTGACAGTATTCTTCTTGGAATCAGCCAGGGAAATATTAAAGCGACTAGTGAAGATACCAAGAGAATGATTGCTAGGAGAAATTTCATCGAATCACAAAAATCTAAGGAAGAGTCTCCGTTCATCAGCTCATTCCGCCAGTCTTTTGCTGACGCTACTTTGGGTGGCGCTGGATTTGGTTCTACTGCGCAATGGATTGGAAGCGGATTTTCTGATTATAGGAAAAAACAGGCTGAAATCAGCGATAGCCAAGCCAAGGCTCAGCAGGAATTCGCTAGTAGGCGCTCCTCAATCGAAAGGAAGCTGTTGATTACGCAATCGCAACTAGCCACAGGGAAGATTTCCGAAGAGACCGCACGCAGCCGTTCAAAGAAGCTCAAAGGTCAGCTCGGAGAGATTGATGAGCAAAGCAAGGCTTCGGCGCTTGCAAGCAAGCAATTGCTTTCCAAGGGAACGTCCGATTATCTCAAGCTTGGATGGAAGTCGCTTATGATTGACCTTGGGAAAAAGGCTGTTAAGGTTATCATGGATGTCTATAGAAGTGCAAAGAAGATGATTGATGACGTTGCCTCATATTCTCTTTCAACAAGTTATAAGGTCAATTCAGAAGCACGTGAACAGGCTCTCACATATGGTCTTTCGGACGCTCAAAATTATGCGTTTACGCAGGTGAAATCACTGATGGGAATAACATCTGATGAGGACTTATATTGGATGAATGACAACCAGAGAGAGATGTTCTCATATCTCATGGAAAAAGAGACGGATTTCTATGATAGGTTGACTGAGTCAGGCTCTCTCGAAGGAATTCAGAAAATGCAGATTGATTTTGCCTTGATGAAGCAGGAATTCTCCACCACGGTCGCAAAATTCTTTGTCGAAAATAAGGATACGATTATCAATGCTGCACAATTGGGATTGAATGCATTGCTTGTGATAGCCAAGGTGTTGGCTGGAATATTTGATGTAATATCCGCTTTCAACATATTCCAGTGGGGGAGTTCTTCTGGAAACACTTATAACGTCAACCTTACAAATAATATTTCCGGAAGCACAACAACTTCTTCCGAGGATTTGGCGAACAGCATTTCAAATAGCAACCTTGTCGGATTAAAGACATATTTTGAAAGTTAAGGGAGGCAGGCAATGGATTACAAGACAAAATCTACTATTTCGAGCAATATTTTGAACACGATACCAAAGGAAGCTAATGCGGATTCTTTTTATACTATGATTGTCGAGGCTGACAAACAGGGATTTGACTCGGTTGACAGATATATTCCACTTGACTTGGTCAATTCTATGAGAGTTGACGCTCAGAGTGACATTACCTCCTATCCTCTTGTCACAGGTGATATCATGTCAGACCACAAGTATGATCAGCCTAAGACTGTGTCGATTTCAGGTATGTTCTCTCTTAATGGAAAATTCAATTCGGCATTCTCGACAGCAGGAGATGGTGGTTCAAGGCTTAAGAATATCGAGGAATATTTTTTTGCTGTGAGGAAATATGGCAAGCTGATTGCTATTACATGCATTTCTCATGATGGAACAAGGTTCACATCTCTTGACAACCTTGCGATATCAAGTATGAGCTTTGAAAGAAAATACAATTCAATAAACTTCTCGTTCACATTGAAGGAGGTCTATTTCTTTTCGGCTGAAAGCGATGTTGAAATATCAGAGAATCTTGATGACCCCAATGCCGTCACGTTGGGAGATTTCAAACAACTCGATTTCACTGAGGAGGTTCTGACAACGGACGCAGTTGATCAGATGACGATTGAGCAGCTTTCGTCTGCAGGACTCATTGCTTCATCCTTCGGCGAAGGATTCCTTGATATGGTAAACCAGGCTGTTGTCACAGGAATCAGTGTAGCCGTAGGTGTTCTTATTTATACTCTTATCATCAATGCTCTTGTTCATTTCGGAGTCATTACCGCTGCCGCAGGAATCACGGCGCTTTCCGGTCTTGCAGCCGTTGGGGCTGTCCCTGTTGTTGGTTGGGTGGCAATCGGAATTGCCGTAGTTGTCGGAATTGCGACATTTGCCAAGATGATTTACAACTGGGTTAAGAAAGGACAACTCATCAGTGAATTCGTTGGCTATGACAATAAGACCGACATGCAAAACGAGTCCAATCGTTTTGTCAGGGTACTTCTCAATGTCCGTAGCCAATTTAATAAGGTTGCAAACTCAATGGGTATCAAATGCTATGGATTCACTTCCAATTCGGTCAAGCAAGAAATGTATCTCACTATTGATGATGAAATCTATCAATTCAATATCGAGAAAGGCATTGACGGCTTCTGGGGAATGAAGGTCGCCAAAATCGATGGCACAAGTATCGAAACGAAGAATACCGCCAAGATGGTCGGCAAAGAAGACGTCCTTTCCCTTAAGAGAAGTGACGCCATCTTTAGGACGAAGAATTATACGGGTGTCTATCTGGTCAACAAGGCTTATGCGCTTCTCAGTCTATCCGATGACGATTTGAAGAAAATGCTAGATGACGCATGGAAGAACAAGAAATGCGATTTTCTTGGCTACACTCAGGATGAAATGAAAAATGCCGATAATCCTCCTTCCGATTTGGTCACAAGATTCAGGCAGGACGGAGTCTACAAAGACTTGACTCAGTTTGTTCTTGTTGTCACAAACACTAATCTGGAGAAAAGCCAAAAAGAATTCGAGAATGCGATTTACAACTGTTTTAAGAAGGAAGCATACGAATGATTAGGACATGGATTAGGGTTCTTTATGTCCGCTTCTATAATGAGGCGAACACGATGTCACTCACTATCGGAAAGAGTGTGGATGATTCGCAGAAGCCAATGATTTCCGTTTCCGGAAATAAGTATCTTTCTCCGGTAAAGGACAACTTCACTGTCAAGATTTACAACCTCACATATAAGCAGCTGATTGACATCATGGAAAAGAAGCTGTTCAGGATTCAGATTTTCTGTGGTTATCTTGATAATCAGCCATTTGACAGCTTCGATGGCAAAAAAATATTCGATGGCGGAGTTATTAATATCGTAAATGACAAGAAAGATTGGAAAGATAATGTTGCGACCTTTGTGTGCGCAAGCCGTTTTGTGGCAAAGGCACAGGAATGGCGCTGCAATGTCTCCTTTCAGTCTGGCATAAATCTTTATTCGGCAATAAAATATATTGGCAAGCGTGCTGGGATGACCAATATGAATATTGACGATTCGTTCAAATATAAATTCCTTTCGGAAGCCAGTACGGCGGAATCGTCCCCGGCTTCGTATTTGGAAAAGATTTCGGAGTCAAATAACAGCTATTTCATGAATACGGATTATTCAAACGGCTCTGAAGTTAACATCTTCGATTCTTCAAGGAAGACCAACAGACAAATTATAATCGACCCTAACAAAGGGATGATTATTGGAGACGCTCCCGAGCTGACTTCCAATGGATTGACATGGGCTTCACTGCCAGTGACTAATTATCTTCCAGGTGATTTGGCGAAAATCGATAATGCATTAATCAATGTTTCGTCAGGACAGGACAGCTACTCTGGTGCTACGTCAACTCCAAATGCCGTTTATTTTGACAACCAGGGGCTTTATTATATTTTCGATTTATCGTATAATTTAAACAATACGAGTGGGGATTTCCTGGTTAAAATTCATTGCAAGAGTAAGAGTCTCTTTAAGAGCCTGACAGGGAGGGATACCTAATGGATAGCTTCGATAAAACAAGGAATGATTTACAGGAATATGATTGGATAAGCGTTTTTAAGTCATCTGAAGAGAGAGTAATGAGACATCTTCATGTCGCAACAATGGCAGTTGTCACTGAAGTTGATGGAGAGAACATCAAGTGTATTCCTTTTCCAATCAGAAATGACACTGAACCTTCAGTCATTCTTGCATATAACGTATCTGGTAATACCTATACGAAGGGCGACCAAATAGTTGTCATATTCACTGACCGTGATTTCCGTATGAACAGAAAGACGGCTTCGAGTGACGAGACCTCGATCAGCCAGACAGATGATTCCAATCTTCATTCTATGAGCTACGGCATAGTAGTTGCTCCAGTCAAAGGTCATGACCCACCTGAAACGTTTGACGGCTATACAAAGCAGGAGGCTGATGATAGATTCGCTACAAAGGAATATGTGGAAGCCATGGCAAGTGGAAACTACAATAACCTTAGCAACAAGCCCCAGATTGAATCGAATGAGCTGGTTGGAAATAAAAGCTTCAAAGACCTTGGTCTGACGGGATTGGACGAATTAGACATTGAAAGTGCGATACGTGATGGGGAAACAACTAAATAATAGGAGGAATAAAAAATGGCTAAATATTTAGATTATGATGGCTTGAAAAAAGTATGGGCGAAGATTAAGACTGTAGATAATAATGGAAACCTTACCGGCGGTGAATTGTATAAAGTTTTAAATTCAGCAAAAAATTATTCGGATGATAAATTGAAGAAAGCGGTTGAAAATCGTAATGGAGAGATTTTAACCATTAACACTGAGGTTTCTAATTTAAAAAGTTATTTTTCAAGTGGCATTGCTAAAAAAGCAACTGCTGACGCAAGTGGTAATACGATTACTACCACTTATGCAACTAAGACTGAATTGGCGACAGCAAAAAGCAATTTAATTGGAACAGTTAATGATGACTATTCGAAAAATACCATTCAGGCAACTAAAACTAAAATTGATTCAATGGCTATGCAAATCAGTGAATTATATACTAAGACTGATGGTGTTTCAAAAGCATTTGTTTTCGATTCAATTACGAATTTGATGACAGGAACGTTAGTTGATAATACGGATGTCGGTGCGAATAATAATATTTGGAATATTGGTGATTCTGTCTATGTCGCTGATACCAATACACCTGATTTTTGGATTAGCAAGGTTACAGCTGAACCTGAGTTATCCAAAACCGTGTCTACTGCAAGCGAAATTAAAGAGGCAAAGACAGGTGCTAAAGTAACCGTCAGATGGAGTAAGAAGAAAGTTGTTGCAGGCAATACTGTTCAGGCAAATTATATTGTTACTTTAGTGGCGATTGAAACGAAAATGGATTTGTCAGGATATGTGACAAATTCGGCATTAGGCGCATTCAAAGAAACTCTTGGAAATGCAGCATATAAGAATGTATCAACTGCAATCAGTAATGGTGATGGGAATCCTGCGACAAGTGCAGCAGTTTATACATATGTTACGAATATGTTCGCTTCAAATGTCATTGCCATTTCTGAAGAAGAAATCAATGCAGTCTGTATCTAAGGTAGTGATTAAATGGCAAAATATTTGGATTATGATGGTTTAACGAAATTATGGGCGAAAATTACAAATTATGCTTATCCTAAGAGAGATATTGATTATGCTTTTTCATTGAAAGCCGACGAGTCTTCCCTGTCTGCGGTTGCGACCTCTGGAAGCTACAATGATTTAAGCAACAAGCCTGCGATTCCTGACGTTTCAGTAGCAAACTTGACAAAAACTTTAGGCTTCGGAAATTACAATATCGGTCACACATGGGGGCAAATCAATAGTCTGACTGGTTATAAGATTGCATGGGGTGCTGACCTACTTAATGGTGGCGAAATAGCTTTCGGCGAAGCAAACGGCAGAATTTATATGCAGATTGACGGAGACTACTATGGCGATGAAGGTTTGCGCAGGCTTGCATATATCGATGAACTCCCCAACATCTCCGGCAAGGCTGATAAATCGTCTCTGGCTTCCGTAGCCACTTCAGGCTCATACAATGACTTGTCCGACAAGCCGACAATCCCAACCATTCCGACCAAGATTTCAGCATTTGAGAACGATAAGGGTTACAAGACGCTGGATGACATTATCAACATGAACTTCATCAAAACATCGACCGCAGATGGCAAGTATGCGACAAAGACAGAACTCGACAATAAAATCAGTGGTTATATCAAGAACATGACACGTATCTGGCAGAACGGAACTGCCGGAATCTCAGTCGGTTCCGTTAAGAATGTTAACATACAGAATCTCCGCCCAGCAGGTGCGACAGTACACGATACTGTAATTGCGACAAGCAAGGACTCTACAGGGAGGGGAACATTCTGTACCACCTATTACGAAGTCACTGGCATTGACAGCGCCAACGACACTGCGGAACTGACGTCAATCGGGAACTATTACTCCTATGACCTGCCGAGTAACGGCACTCAGCTCGGCACAATAAACGGAAATGCCTTCTACATGGGGCAGAATACCAAACTTTCCATTCCGACCTTGCCGTCATGGGTAGCCGATTACGGCTTTAAGAATAGTTCCAGTATGTATTTAACAAATATCTTCGCTGGAACCTACTACAAGCAGACATCATATAGCACTGGTGGCGATTATATGCTTGACATCTCGATAACAGGTGCGAGTTTCGGAAGCGGAAATTGGTATGCTACGGCAAGCATGGCAGGTGTCAATGATAAGACAGGAAGCTGGTCGACACAATTCACGGTCAGTTGTTCAATATATAATTCGTCAACCATACGTGTATGGTTTCACTGCATTAGTGGAAGCAATTCAAGCTCAACAACAAAGCTTTATTGCAATGTTGTAGCCATCAAATACTATTGATGAAGGAGGATGACTTAAATGGAAGAAAAATTCAGTTATACGATTTATGTGACCGACAAAGACAAACTTCTGTTCATCAACAAGGAAGATTTTGACAGCAATAACGAGAAATACACTGAAATAGAGATTACGGATAGAGACCTTCTCAATGAAATCATCGTCAGACCGATGAGCTATCGCTGGCACTGGATTGAGGGGAAGCCTGTGCTGAAATATGAGCCGACCAAGGAAGAACTCATTGTGGAGAAGCATAACAAGATATGTGAATATCAATCATATTTGGATGAGACCGACTACGTTGTCTCCAAGCTCAACGAACTCAAGCTTGAGGATGATGAGAGCGAATACGTGAAAGCCAAGGCGGAATATGCGGACGTGCTGAAGAAGCGCAAGGAAGCCCGTGCGAGAATCAACGAGCTTGAAGCATGATTTAAATGACTTAGCATTTATTTGCTAAGTCATTTTTAATATAATATAAAAAAGGAGTCTTTAAATCATGAAAAAAGTGGATGGTCGCAGTATTTTTGGGAATTTGGCTTATGATATAACGTTTCGTTTTTCAGCATTTTTGGATAGACATGTGTGGATATATTGGGTTCTTCTTTTCACATGGGGTATTATTGAAAGCATTGTTGGATTGCTTATCATGATATTTTTACTGGTTATTGGAAAGAAGCCTTATCGCAGCCATAGGGGTGTTTATTTCATTGTGGGAAACAATTGGGGAGGGTTTTCCATGTCATTCCTGTCAGTGATTGCCGATGATATGGGGGCTGAATATACAATTGATACCGTGAAGCATGAATGTGGTCATTCATATCAGGTATGCCTGTTTGGTGTGTTCTGGTTTTTTATTGTGGGGATTCCATCACAGATAAGGTATATCCGTGACTGCGTATACCGTAAAAAAGGGAAGGAATGTTCTGATTATAATATGATATGGTTTGAAGGGGAAGCGACAGATTTTGGTAGGGAATTCTGCTGACAAATGATATAATATCTTGAAAGGTTAATTTTAATATGGCTCTTAGTATTGATAATTTGATTCAGATTAATTCAGAAGGTGTCCAAAAAGCGGATTATGCGGATATTGTGAAGTCCCTTATCGAGGAATATAAGCAAATTTATGGATATGATATCGATGTCGACCCAAGAACGGCTGATGGAAGATTCATCTATGATGTTGCGACAATCATTAATTCCGGTCTGAACGTAATCACACAGCTCTATAACAATCTCAATCCAAGTGTTGCCAGTGGCAGTTTTTTGGACATCATTTGCTCTTTGACGAACGTAAGCCGACAAAGTGCTACTCCGTCTTATGCCCAAGTAAAATTTCACAACAATTCTGATTCTGAGGATATCACTATATTAGGAGATTCCGGATATCTTGATATGATTGATGATTCCGGCAACGAATGGATTTGTGATGATGACGCAACTTCGGTTATTTTCCCTAGAAGTGGTGATGTTACATTGAGATATCGTTCAAGAGATGTCGGGAAGGTTTACACCTCCAATCTTAAATTTGAGGTGCAGGGTGGGAAGAATTATGAGCTTACACCTAAAATCACATCATTCACGCTTGGAAGTGAAGAAGAAAGCGACACTGATTTGAGATATAGAAGGTCATCTGATTCGGCATACGGATATTCGGTTCTGAACGGATTGAAGGGCGCATTGAAGAAGACTTTCAAAATCAAAGATGTTTATATCAAGTCTTATTCCGGCAGTGCGTCCGAATCGGCAAACGTATATGTGAATAATGCAGTGCAAACATTACCTGCTCATAGTGTTGCGATTTTGATTCGTTCCGACTATTATAATAAGGCTTCAAAAACGGTCATTGCAAATACGATTCATAATTATCTCACACCTGGCGTATCGACCTATGGTTCTATTTCATATGAATACATCACAGGAACCGGCGAAAACGAAAAAGTGAGTTGGTTTATGATTAATCCTGTGCATCCAACGATTATGATTAAGATTACTCCATTCAATAATTTCGGAGGGCAGACTACCGCCAATGCAATTGCTTCAGCATTGGTGGAATATCTTAACAATCTGCCAATTTCTTATAATTACTCGTTGGCAGATATCAGTAACGTCATCCAAGGTGCAGACCCATTAAGTATGTCAAGACCAACTTATGCCTTCGTCAGTATTTCCGGACTTGGTGATTTCACTTCTGATAAATACGTAAACAAAGGTACAGCCTTTGAATACGGCTCACGGAAAGATATCGATTATGGAGTCACTTATTCAAACAATAACATTATAATCACGAAGAAGGAATAAGTTATGGCAAATACTGAGTTACCACATGAATTGATACCTTTCAGACTGCTTGGATATGATTATTATCTTGACCAACTCACGGCTTTGCTAAAGAAATCTTATGGCATTCCTGAGCAGATTAGGATGTATGTCAATATTTTAAAGATGATTAATAATGCTGAATATGAAATTTTTGACACTCTTGGTAAATATGACCAAACCGAAGCAATCTGGAAAATTAATATTGATAAGATTAATTCCCTAGATGTCAACAAATCCGACATTCTCGACAAGCTTGGTGAGATTGTTGGAATCTCACGGAACTATTCCTTTTTAGAAAAGCCATTGAACAATAATGAAATGTTCTGCATGATTTACGCACAAATCATACGAAATAATTTTGATGGAAGCCGTTTGGCTATCGATAACGTATATTCATTGATTTCAAGAATGATTCCTGGTGTCGATATTGCTTATTATACAAGTCCAAAGGAAAATGCAACGTGTCAGATTAACCTGGATGGGGCGCTCATTACTGATAGCAGTGGAAAGATAATGGACAAATATAAGAACATTTATGAGCTGTTTATGAGGGGATATCTCGCCATTCAGTCAATCGGAATCAAATATAATCTGACGGCTCTAAGTTTGGATAAGAATGGATATTTTGACGCATTTCCGACTAAGACCGAATCAGGTGAGACTATATATGATACAACCAGTCCACACGTAATGTTTGACAAGGCTACGTGGAATTAAGGAGGTTCTAAATGAGATGTAGGAAAATAGAAGATTTCGTAGATGAAAATGGAATAAAAAGACATAATGTTGTTTTCTTCGGAGTGAAGGGTGTCAAAAAAGGCACGGATGGTATCATTCACTCCGTGTTTTCTGGTAGTGATGGGAGTTATGCCGATGGCATTGAAGGAGTATGTCAATCGCTTACGCAGAGACTTACACTGATTAAAGGTGAGCTTGTACATTTTCTCAATGCCGGTTTCCCATTGCTTGACAAGAGTGCCGGAAAGAATCAGTTTGATTCATATGTTTTGCGCACGGTCTCAAGGCATACCGATGTCGAGTCAGTGTCTAAAATAGTCAGCTCGGTTTCAAATGGGAAATATACGTGCAATATCACAATTTCAACCAATTATGGAAGCGCAACAATTAAATTTGTTGAAAATGTTTAAATCTATCTTTCATTAATTTATAATAATTTTATAGGAGTTATGACAAATGAAAATACTTGTAAACGAGCAATTATCCAAACATCGTTATAAAGATAATCATGGTTATCTGATTTGTACCGACTGCATTATGGCAAGGACGGGTAAGCAGACATATACACGTGATGAATGCTTCGGCGATGGCGATTTAACTGAAATCGATGTCGATAGAAACGAAAAGGAAGTCTTCAGCGATAAGACCCTTGCCAGTTTCGAAAACGTTCCAATCACGATTGAACATCCCTCCGTCAATGTCGACCCCGATAATTACAATTCATTGGCTGTTGGACATATGAGGGATATCCATAAAGGAACATATGAAGGAAAACCTGTCATGCTCGGAACTGCCGTAATCACGGATTCCGAAGCCATCGAGAAAGTCGAAAGTGGGGAATTGACTAATCTTTCCTGCGGATATGATTGTGATATCGAAGATTCTGATAATCCTGAGCAGAAGAATATCCGAGGCAATCATATTGCTTTATGCGAATGCCCGCGTGCAGGAATCACACATATCCAGGACAGCATGAAAAAGGATGGAATCATCAAGGTGTTCAAGAAATTTGCAAAGAGTGATATTGAAAACCTCAGGGCTTTTAAGGAATGCCTTGCGGATTCGAACGTCAAAATCAGGAAAGAAGATGACGAATACATTTATGTATTTGGGGATAAGAAAGCTCTTGATGATTTGGAGTGGATTTTCACCAAGCTGGATACGAGTCAGCTAAAAAAAGATGGATTATCAAAAAGAAAGGATACAATTAAAATGCCAAAGAAAAGAGTTGTTACTAGAAGAACAAAGGATGAAGTTGATTATGATGTCATCTATGTTGAATTAAAGAATGGAAAATTCATGCCGTATGAATTTGACGCTTCTGAGGAGACAAGAAAAGAAGCTGTCAAAAATATCATTGAAGAAATGGGCGATGAAGTAAGTACAATCTATGGTGCAGTCAGCAATGCTGGACCGTTCGATATCTTATATGTCAACGAGACAAAAGACTCCAACAAAAAGCTACGTAATGATTCAAGAAAACCAAAAGCACATAAATATATTGTCTATGCCAATTCACAGATTGATGCCGTAAACAAGGTCAGAAGACTTACCAAGAAGGACGCTAGAAGAGAACCGGAAATCATCGGAGAGATTTCTGCCAGTGGTCATACGGCTTGGGCTACCGGAGCATTCAGTTTCGAGGTCAGCTTTGATTATAAGGATGTGAATGGTGTCAAGAAACACTTCCACAGATATATCATCGATGACACCTTATATGAAGCAGTCTTTGGGGCTTTGACCTCCGTTGGCTTCTCTGCCGAAAGTGCTGACTATCTTGCCAGTGATTTCGAAGACTAAATAATCGGACAATGGGTTATTTCAAAATAACCCATTTTTAATTATAATAATATTATAGGAAATATCTTAAATGAAATTATCGTGCGTGGATGACGCCATCAAGACATGGCGCAAATTAATTATCGACATCACTGGGATACCTGGAAATAAGGTTCTTAATGGAGAATCAATCAGAAGCCCTGAACTTGTCACGGTCAAGAATGGGCAGAAAGTGCCAATCGGATATGATGAGACGTGCATTGTTTTTTATTGTGACCAGATTGATGATATCTCTGTGGTATCGACTGAGAATGGGTGCGAGACCGTTCAGTCATACGAACTCCATTTGATTATATATGGTAATTGCTGCAAGAAGATTGCCCAGGCAATAAAATCCAATCTGTATTCACGTGAAATACTTGATGTATTAACTGAAAATGGAATAGGATTGCTCTCAATACCATATATCGAAAACACTTCCGAGTATATGGTTGACCAGACATACGTTCTTAGAAATGATATAAGAATAAGATTTGATTGCTGCTTTGAAGACAAAAAACATATGTCTTATGAGAATGTGTCTGAATTCTCCAAGGACATTATAAAGGAGGCTTAATTATGTGCGACTGTCCTGACAGATGTGACATGGAATTTGAATATGATTGGAAATTTACGAACACTTATCTTAATTATCTAGTAGATTCTCCAACCTATTTTCTCAATTCTGGTGATACGCTTACTCTTGCTTTGAAGAATATCTCGGTAAGCAAGCTTTCGCTTGGTTCGAACAAAGGAAAGGTCGATATGACGAAGCTCGATGAAAATACCTGGAGTGTGAAAGTGCCTGATGATTGGACTGAGCAAGATACTTTTTTCGTGACGATGAAAAGTGGTTCTTGCACAGGTCTCCTATATCAGGGGTTGTTAAACAATCAAGTAACAAAATATTGCGATAAATTCAAGATACCAGACGATTTCATCCAATGCACTGATGGAACTATCAATGTCGAAAGAGATGAAAATCTCAATTTTGTTTTGTCATCCAGCCAATCAAAAGGTGATAAATGATAAATTAATTTCGTAGAAATTCAAAAAAGATTTTTTTTGATTTATAATAAAAATATACAAAGAGGAGGCAAAATAAAATGGATTGGTATTGGTATATTATAATCATCCTGGCTGTTTTTGTGGTGTTGTTTGTCATTGCCTTATTCGGTTCTAAAAAACTGAAGGAAATCACTTATGATTTAGTCTTACAGGCTGAGAAGCAATTTGGAGAAGGAAAAGGTGCTGACAAATTCAATCAAGTGTTGGAGACGATTTCAGCAAAAACAAAAGGGATTATTCCTGCTTCCGTCTTAAAATCCATTATTGAATGGGCTGTGAGAAAGATGAAAATACTTTTTCTTGAGAACGAGAAATCTCAGAAGAAGCATAATGCAGAGAAGTGATAAAAAGAAAGAGCTATATAATAACATGGGGTATAACAAATGTCACAGAATGAATTTATGGGTTATCTTATTTCTTCAATATCGGTATTGGTTGGCATTGTTATATCTATTCTAGGCTTCGTGTTTGGAAGAATAGACAAAAACAAGAAATCCGAACAATCCCGTGACGAGAAATTCAATCAAAAGCTTGAAAAGCTGGATTCAGCACTTGTTGACCTGAATGTGGCTGTCAAACTTATGAATGAGTCAATCAAAAATCTGAATGATACTTTAGCGAAGACAACGAGGGATGAAGAAAATCTTGAAAAGACCGTTCAATCGCATGAAGTTGAAATCAGCAATCATGAGACACGTATAAGAAATCTTGAAAAAAACAAATAGCAAAAAAGTATTGATTTTAATATATTAAAAATTTATATTTAAATAAGGGATAATTAAAATGAAACATATTAAGGATTCTGTTACGATAGACGAATTAGCTAACTTTATCAGCGAAGCTGTCGAAAATCTCATTTTTGATGATGAGAAGTGTTGCACGTTTAAGTTGGATGATAAGTTAGCAATCTGTGTGGGCTGGTCTTCTTGGCTTGGTAAGGCAAGAAGAAATGATATCATTCAATCCATATCAGAGCCTGACTTCGCCATTATGGTTGGAATCAAAGATTATAGAAGTGACGCTAGTATGCTTACTGATTATGATTGGATAGATTATCCTATAGTTAATGGAGAAGCGTATGATATTTCTGAAGCCATTTCTCCGAAAAAAGATTATTTTCGTTTAGCTAATTATCTGATTCAAGAATATAAATATTTATTGAACACAAATGAATATAGGCATGAAATACATGATTCCGAAAATCTGGGTTGGATTGAAGAACCGGAATATCTTGAAGAATACGATTTCTACACTCCTGAAAGCAAAGATTATTGGATTGATATTCTTACCAAAATTAAGAAGGCAAAGACTAGAGAAGAGAAAAGTTTGATTGCCAGAGAAGCGCTTGATTATATTTCTGATTTTAAGAATACTGACGTGAAAAATGAAGTCAAGACCGACTTAATGAAAATCATAAAAAGGAGATAAATATTATGAAAAGAAAAATTAGATTAAGAGATGACAATGCGCCGACTGCTATGGGGTTGTCCTTTGATAAAAAAGATTTGAATAAAGTCAAAAAAGCACTTGAGTCATTTGAATGCGGTGCTTTGGCTGAAATCAGCGAGCCAAATAGATTTGGTATCCAACACGTGTGGATTGATTGTACCGGCTTGGATAGTGATGAATTGAAAGACACACGTAGATTTATTGAGAGGCTTAAAAGTCAATTGCGTCAAAGCAAAGCAGAAAAAGATTCTTGTATTAAAGATGGCACTGAAAATTTTAAGTTTATGTATGGCATGCCTTTATATGCTTTTAATTATATGGATGATGAAAATCAGACATCAGATTATGGCAATGAGCTTGATTATAATGGGGCAAAAAAATTAAATGAAGAACTTGATGAATTAAATGATAATCTTAACGATATCGCATTTGATATAGAACAAAGCGATAACCCCACTGATGAAGAACTTGATGAAGCAGGCAGGCTCAGAGATTTAGCCCATTTTGAAGTAAGAGACGGATATTATGATGGTGGACAAATTTCAACGAAATATCCGGATGTGTTCGACGAATTGGACTCCTCTCATAAAAATTATGTTCTTAAGGCTCTTGATAAAATCGCAAAGAATGCAGGCTTAATCGAAACTAAAAATGAACCACTGGGCTATTCATTGGCGAGAAATGTAGTATATCACAATAGAAGGAAATAATGAATTATTTGGTAAAAACATCCATTGAAAAATCGATTCAATCTTAAAAAAATTATATTGAATAAGTCCTCTATAAAGAGGACTTTTTATTTGGTATAATGATACAAAGGAGATTGATTCATGTTAAAATTAAAAAATATCCATAAAGGTTATGCTATCGTTCCAAAGAGGCAATATTTTAAATATGGGGAGAATTCTTATGTCGAAAATGTTGAAATGACAATCGAACTTGCCAGAAAATCAAAATCTTCCTTTGAAAGATGTGATGGAATTGATTACATCATTATCAATCGGAATGATGACTTCCTTACCAAAGATTCCAGAGCCGACATGATTGAAACAACAATCATGTCGATTGCCAACAATTTATATAGAAAAAAGGATAGATTTGGTTTAGGATTATCGCAGAAGGATTTAGACGAAATAATTGCCAATCTCAATGATTCCCCTGTCTTCAAAAGACTGGTTGAACAGGCTGTCCGTGATTGGATTAAGTCGAAAGAAGATTTGAATGTTTGATGAGCTGAAAGGAAGGCTTTCTCTCATAGCCTCGTTAGAAGATTACCATTTTGTCATAGGAGTGAGGGATGGGGAAGCAAAGTCTGATTTATATAAGATATCAAACTCAACTTTATTCTATATATATGATAATGGCTCTCCAAGAAGAGGCATATTGCCAAAAAACATCTCTACCGAATTCCACTATTGGTTTCTCAATACACTCGTGCCTCAGTTGGAAGAAAAACTTATTGACGGAATTATAAACAGGGGATGGAAGCAATCTAATATTTTGTCATTTTATGAAAGCAAATGCAGAATAATAGAAGAATGGTTTAGAACTCATATGAAGAGCCAAAATATACTTGATATTGATATGGATGAATATTCAAAAAACATTTATTGCAAAATAATTTTCGAGAATATTTAAAAAAAAAATGCTAGGCTTTAAAATATAGATATAGGGGGAAGATAATATGAAAATTATCATTCGTGATTCTAAGAACAAATACATGAAACAAACATATAATGTTCACGAATTCAGACCAAATCATAGAGTTCCTTTAAAGAGAGATTCTGAGGATGAAAAATTCGATGATTTGGAAAAAAGACTCGCCATCCTTGAAGAAAAAATCGAAAAGCTTTTAGACAAGGATTCCGATGAAGATGAAGATGAAGAAGAAAACAAAGACGATGATGAAGAAGTAAATGAAGATGAAGATGAGGCTGAAGACAAAGATGGTGAAGATTTCGGTATCGACACTGAAAAAGTCGAGGACATCAAGACGTTTGATTCATTGAAAAACGCTCGTTCGTTCCGCTCTGTCGGTGCTATTACTAAACCTGCCGTCAAAGATTCAACAGATGACAGCCTTGCGTCCGATTCCGATGAAATTAAGGCATGGAAAGCCAGATTAGGAGGTAAATAATAGTTTATGGGTTTAATTTTGAAAGATAAGCTTCAGGCTTTGATGAAGGGTTATCCGACCGTTTCGGATAAATATGATGTCCGCGGTGCTACATTAAGTGCTGCTTCTGCCACTGGTCATTTTGGTGATTTGGTCAAAGCTGACGGCAATGGATTCTTTACCGTTGTCACAGCCACCAATACGGTCACCAAAGCTACTGATGTTGCAGGTGTCTTGCTTGCCACCAATGTCAAGCTTGTCACTGACTTCTTCGGAGGCTCCAGTGCCGAAGCCTTGACTAGACCAGGCGAAGCATTCAATCTTTGCTTCAAAGGCTTTGTTGCCCTTGAATTAAAAGCTGATACTGTTTTAACAACTATCAAGGAAGGCTTGCAGGTCGGACTCACAGCCGATGGCAAAGCAGAACTTTCTACTGTAGCTGGGGCTGTTGTTATGCCTTGGTTCTTCACTGGTGTCACTGAGACCGATGAGCAGGGCAGACTCTTGGCTGAAGTCAAGATTCTTGAAAATAAGTAATATAAAGGAGATAAACAGATATGTCAATGTTCACAGCTGCTGAAGTCAACAGCAATTTAATGTATGATAGCGTTCCTAGCAAGATGAGAGGCAAGACAATCTCCGCCTTAAAGATGTATCCTAACCTCAAGGCAACCTTGGGTGATTCTAGAGTGCATGACGCTAACTTCGCTTTCCTTACCTCTACTCTTTCCAAACTTTATAAGAACCTTATCGAGCCGAAATATTATACGACTTATAAAGATGACATCGATATCGATATTGGTGGAGGCTTTGTCGATTATATCACAAGTTATTCCGTTTCCTGGTCTGGAATTGCCAATGAAATGAGAAACGTTGTCGGCAATGGTGCTAATTATATTCCAAGAGTCAATGCCGGCATGACTCAGACTAACTACAATGTCTATACATTTGAATTAGCCTATGACTTGCGTTTCATTGAATTGGAAAAAGCAAAGAAGCTCGAACTCCAGAAATCAATTGAATCTATTTACAACAATGTAATCACTGCAGGTTGGGATTTCTTCTGCCAGAAAATCGCTTATACTGGTGGAGATAGCAACCATTATGGATTATTCAACCATACAGACAAGGTTCCGGTCAATGTCACCAACATTTCCAAGGCTAATATCGCCGATGTTTCCGATACTGACTTGGCTGGTGTCATCAATGGCATTTTACTCAATG
>ERZ808275.254-NODE-254-length-26551-cov-4.299555_pt1 | contig 26551 bp, 24 predicted proteins | sample MGYA00520894_ERZ808275 | MGnify/ENA primary metagenome ERZ808275 (study PRJEB31516, sample SAMN03275598) | gut metagenome | biome: mammalia-associated habitat; material: feces | host: Papio cynocephalus | place: Kenya | collected 2012-08-03 ...
TGTAGGATACATATTGCTATAACCTTGATAATAGCCTCTGTATGCACCTAACAAACATGCAAAAATAAAACCGATTGATATTGCAAAATACCCGTAAAAGGCATTAGTATTTCCTTGCAGTAACGAAAATGGATAAGCAAGTATAAGCAATAAAATTAAAAATATAACACCAAAAAAAACACTGGTGTTGCGACCAAGAATATATAATTTATAAATGTCATTTTCTTGTTGTTTTGCTCTTAGTTGTGCTATTTTTCTTGTTAAAGTAATGCTTATTCCACCAGTCAATAAAGTTAATAAAAATGAGTAGATAGGAAAAGCCATTTGATATAGCCCCATACCTTCAGCACCTAACAAATTTGAAAGAGGAAGCCTATAAAACGCACCAAATAATTTACTTAATAAATTGGCAAAAAAAAGCACAAAAGTGCCATTAGCATTTACACTCATACGTGTCTAGTTTGTCTATAATTATAAAAAATATGTTAAAAACACTATTGCAATATAAAAAAAACTGTGATAAACTTAAAAAAATTGGAGGCAAAATTATGTCTAATTATCAATCTCTTGTTATAAGTTTCCCTAGTTTCCCAGAAATCAAGGGAGAATATGAAACAACAAAAAGTGAACGTTTAGCGCTTTATGATATTATTACTGAAGCCTTTTCATTTAAATATACTTATGAAAAAGCAAAACTTGCTGGTAAAGCTCAGAATTATGCAGATAAAGATTTAAATAAAATAAAAGTATATAGTTATTTTTTAAATAAAATAAACAATAGCGTTTATGATTCTTTTTTAAGAAAATATGTAATAGACACAGTTGCTCATATAAAAAATAACGATTTTAACCTAATTTCTGTAAGAAAAACATATGAAACTTTTAATGAGTGGTTTGTTCCCGGAAGTTTAAAAGGTAATATTTTTAGAAATAACTTAGCAACAGGAAATTATTATAAAAGTATTGATTTTGAGCAACTTTTTAGAATATGTAACACACAAGCAGTTACTGAAAACTACCCACCTTTTAATGAAATTAAAGATTTATACGAATCTTACAGAAAAAACTACGAAGATTTAATAAAGTAAAAACTAAAGTAAATTGTTCTAATTTTAGAGTATACTAACAAATACTTTTATAATTTCTGAGATTTATACAAAAAAAGGAACTTTGCATTTAATTGGGATGCACCCCATAATGCACTGTTCCTTTTTATTCTGCCATTTAAATTTCTAGACCTTCACTAAAAGTTATCTTTCAAAATAGGTTACTTCGTCCATTGTTAATGGTCTATATTCGCCTTCTTTTAGTTGTTCATCCAAAATAATTTTGCCAAAAGATATTCTTTTTAAAAATGTCACTTTATTGCCCGTTGCACCAAACATTCTTTTAATCTCGTGGTACTTTCCTTCTGTTATTGTAATTTTTCCTTCCTTTTTATTGGACAATACTATTTTACAAGGTTTTGTCACATATCCATCACGCAGTAATATTCCTTGTTCTATGTTTTTTATGTCGCTTTCTAAAATATCTTCAGCACATTGAAATAGATAAGTTTTCTCTACTCCGCTTTTTGGGGAAAGCAATTTATGTGACGCAACACCATTATTTGTTAATATAACTAAACCAACTGTATCTTTATCCAACCTGCCACAAGGGAATAAACCCAACTTTTTATACTCACTAGGTAACAAATCCAAAACTGTTTTTTGCTTTAAATCGGTTGTTGCACTTACCACGCCTTGAGGCTTATTTAGCATAAAATAAACAAATTTAGAATATGTAATAACTTTACCATTTAAAGTTATTTGGCTGGAATTTTCGTCTATTTTTTCATCGGGTGATTTTGCCTTTTTGCCATTAATCAAAATATTGCCTAATTTAACTTGCTTTGCTACATCTTTTCTTGAAAGAGAAGCGTTATTTGAAATATATTTATCTAAACGCATATTTAACCTTTTTTAATTATATTTTTTTGTAAAATTAATGAAAATTTATTAATTTTTCCTTGCGCATTGACATTTTTTTAACCAATTTTAGTTACATAATAAGACATTTGAATTAGTGTGTTTTAATGTGTAAAAAATAGAGTTTACTTAAAAAATTGCAAAACCTTAATGCTTTATGTTTATAAAAAGTAAACAGGCAAAAAAGACTTTGTGATTTTAATCTTGTGGGCAATCCTTTATTGTAAGTTGTATACGTTTTTTTGCAACATCTACAGATAAAACCTTAACATTTAATTGTTGGCCAACTTTTAAAACATCTGAAGGGTGTTTTATAAATTTATTTGAAATTTGAGAAATATGGACTAAACCATCTTGATGCACACCAATATCAACGAATGCACCAAAGTCAATAACATTCCTAACTGTGCCTTTAATAATCATTCCTTCTTTAAGATTTTCCAAACTTAAAAGTTCCGCTCTTAAAACTGGTTTTGGCATATCTTCACGGATATCTCTTCCCGGTTTTGTTAATTCCTTAACCATATCAATAAGTGTAGGAACACCTACTCCAATTTCTTTTGCTACCTTTTCTTCCCCTTTTAACTTAACAAGGCTTGAAAGTGTTTCAAGGTTATTGTTTTTAACATCTTCATCTGTCAAATTAAACAATTTTAAAAGTTTTTGTGCACTTTGATAACTTTCTGGGTGAACAGCGGTGTTGTCTAAAACATTGTTTCCGTCTGTAATTCTTAAGAAACCTGCACATTGCTCATATGCTTTTGGTCCAAGTTTTTTTACTTTTAAAAGTTGTTCTCTAGAGTCAAAATGATTTATTTCTTTTCTATATTCAACAATATTTTTAGCAATTGATGAATTTAAACCTGAAACATAAGAAAGCAAACTAGGGCTAGCCGAATTTAAATCTACGCCTACGCTATTAACACAATCTTCAACTACGCCTGTTAAAACCTCTGTCAAACGATTTTGTGGCATATCGTGTTGATATTGGCCTACACCTATAGATTTAACATCTATTTTAATTAATTCTGCCATTGGGTCTGCGAGCCTTCTAGCAATTGACACTGCACTTCTTAAATTTACGTCAAAATCAGGAAATTCTTCCGCACCTAGTTTACTAGCTGAGTACACAGACGCTCCTGCCTCGTTTACCATTGCATAGTTTAAAGGTCGATTAACTTGTTTAATAAGTTCGCAAATAAAAATTTCAGATTCTTTACTTGCTGTTCCGTTGCCCACTGCAACTATATCGACCTTATCTTTTTCTACCAATGCTTTTAATTTTTCTAAGGATTCCTCAGTTTTGTTGAATGGAGGTGTTGGATAAACAACGGTTGTATCTAAAACCTCTCCGTGAGTATCAATAATTGCAACTTTACAGCCCATTCTGTAACCTGGGTCAAAGCCCATTATTATGTTATTTTTTAATGGTGCTTGAAGAAGTAAAGGTTTTAAATTAACTTCAAACATCTTAATTGCTTGCTCATTTGCCACATCAGTTAAATTGGTTCTACATTCATTTTCTAGGCTTGGGAATAACAATCTTTTATAACTATCAGCAATAATTTCCTGCATTAAACTTTTTAAAGAAGAATTTTCAATAATATATGCTTTTTCAATTTCATTTAAAGCGACTTGTTCATCTAAAACTATTTCAACTTTTAAACACTCTTCCTTTTCACCTCTGTTTATAGCAAGGACTCTATGGCTTGGAATATTTTTAACTGGTTCTGTATGGTCAGCATACATTTCATACACTTCACTTCCTTCTTTTTCTAAAAGATTAGTGTGAATTTGTGCAAAATCAACAATGGTTTGTCTTAAAGTTTTTCTTAGTTCTGCATCATCTGAAATTCTTTCGGCTATTATATCTTTTGCTCCTGCAATCGCTTCCTCTACTGATTTCACTTCTTTTTCTTCATTTACAAAACTTTCTGCATTTGAATTTAATTCTTCCAAAGACACCTTTTGTTCCATAATTAAATCTGCAAGAGGTTCAAGACCTTTAGCAATAGCAACTGACGCTCTAGTTTTACGTTTTGGTTTATATGGTCTATAAATATCTTCTACTTCAGTTAATGTTTTTGCGTTCTTTAATGCGATTTCTAATTCATCTGACCATTTTTCTTGTTCTTTGATTGAATTTTCTACTTCGTCTTTACGTTTTTGCAAATTTCTTAAATATGTAAGTCTGTCTGCAAATTCTCTTAAAATTTGGTCATCACAAGACCCGTGCATCTCTTTGCGGTATCTTGCAATAAAAGGTATTGTACAACCTTCATCTAAAAGATTTACTATGTTTTGTGAATATTCTTTTTTTAATTTAAATTCTGCACTTAATTGTTCTACTATGTCCATTTTTTGTTATATCCTTTTTTTTGTTATTCTTTCTCTTATTTTATTTACATTTTTGTAAATTTCATTTATATTTTCGCCAATGTTGTATTCGCCGTCATTATATAAAACCTTACCACCGACCATTGTAAAATAAACATCACTGCCTTTGGCACTATAAACTAAGTTTGATAATAAGTTTACCTCTGGTTGCATATGTGGTTCTGTAATTTTAACCAAAATCAAATCAGCATTTTTGCCCACTTTAATTTCTCCAGAATTTATGCCCAATGCTTTTGCACCATTTATTGTTGCCATTTTTAAAACATCGCTAGCCGGAACAACTGTTGGGTCATACAAACTCACCTTTGATAATGTAGCAACTAAAAACATTTCTTTAAACATATCTAATGAATTATTTGAAGCAACTCCGTCTGTACCTATGGTTACATTGATGCCTTTGTTTTGCATTGCAAAAACAGGTGCAATACCACTTGCTAGTTTAATATTTGAAGAAGGACAAGTTGAAATTGACACTCCATAATCTGCTAAAATCTGCAAATCATCCTTGTCCATATGCACACAATGCGCACACAAACATTGTCTATCCAAATATCCTAAACTTTCCAAATAACCTGCTGGAGTTAATCCGTTATGTTCTTGTGTACAATCACCAACTTCCTTTAAAGTTTCTGCTAAATGTATGCCAAGTGGAAGGTCATTTTCTTTTGCAAAACGTAAAATATCAAAAAATTTCTCCTCACTTGTTGAATATATTGCATGAGCAAAACAGGATACTTTTACTAAATTGCTATTTGTGTTTTGTTTTACAATTTTGTACTGTTTTTTAAAATCTTCATAACAGTTATAATCACTATCAGTGCAAACTTTTGCCTCAATGCCTATTCTTGCTCTTATTCCACTTTTATTTATGGCTTTTGTTATTCCTTCAATATTGAAATAATTTTCTTCCATTGTTGTTATGCCACATCTTGCATACTCTGCAATTCCAAGCATTTCACCCCAATAAACATCTTCATCAGTCAATTGATTTTCGCAAGGAATAATGTTGTCATAAAGCCAATTTTGAAGAGTTGCATCGTCTTTTATTCCTCTTAAAATTGTCATTGCTGTGTGAGCGTGAGTATTTACAAAACCCGGCATTAAAATGTTGCCACAAACATCTATCACTTGATCTACTTGTATGGTTGGTTCTTTTTCACCTACATACGTTATAATGTCGTTTTCCACCACAACATTCCCACACATAAAACCCTTTTCTTTTTCCAATTTAAGTATTTTTGCATTTTTAAAAAGTGTTATCAAAAATTATTCTCCTTTTTATGACTGTATTATTTTCACAACTTTTGGAATATTTTATTGTTTGTTCTTTAGTTTGGCATATTAATAGATTAAAATAATAAATAGAACAAGTGTTTATTTTGTTATCATTTACGATACAAGGCAATAATACTACAAAATTGGAGGTTTTGGCAAATGAAAGAGCGAGTTATATTTCATTGTGATGCAAATAGTTTTTTTGCATCTGTTGAGATTGCAAAAAATCCAGAGTTTAAAAACAAACCTGTTGCAGTATCAGGAAATCCTGCCACAAGAACAGGTATTATTTTGACAAAAAATGAAATTGCTAAAAAGTTTGGAGTTTTAACTGGTGAGGCTATTTGGCAAGCAAAATCTAAATGTCCTGACCTGATTTGTTTGGAACCACATTATCCGTTATATGAAGAATATTCCAAAAAATTAAGAAAGATATATGAAAAATATACTGACCGAGTTGAAAGCTTTGGAATTGATGAATGTTGGCTTGATGTGACTGATTCTTTAAAGTTTTTCGGAAGTAAGGAGTGTTTAGCAAATAAAATCAGAGAGGAGGTTAAAAGCACTTTAAACATAACAATTTCTGTTGGAGTTAGTTTTGGAAAACTATTTGCAAAACTTGGTTCTGATTTAAAAAAACCTGACGCAGTAACAGTTATCTCTTATGAAAATTACAAAAAATTAATATATCCTCTACCCATAAACTCTATTATTGGAATTGGAAGAAGATTGACGCTAAGATTCAATAAAATGGGTATAACCCAATTGGGTGATATTACCACAATACCCGACTTAATACTTAAAAAAAAGTTTGGTATTATTGGGTTGGATTTAAAGCAAAAATTACTTGGAAACGACTTTGATATTGTTAAAAAATGTGACGACTATACTCCTCCTAAAAGTGTTGGAAACGGAACCACAACCATAACAGATGTATTCACAAGGGCGGAAATTAAATCAGTTGTTAGTGCTTTGTGTGATGAAGTGTCATCAAGGCTGAGAAAAAATGGGTTTAATGCAAGTAGTTTATCTGTAACAATAAAAACAGCCGATTTTAAATATTTTCACAACACGACCCGTATTCCTTTTTGCACTTGCTATAACACCGACCTTGTTAATGAAGTGATGAAAATGATTGATTCTGGTTGGAAATACAATAAAGCTGTAAGAGCCATTAGAGTATGTTCATATAATTTATCTAAATCAGACAACACACAACTATGTATGTTTTCTAACGAGGTTAAAAATAGAAGTTTAAGTTTATGTTTGGATAAAGTAAGAAATAAATATGGTTATTTTGCAATTGTTCCAGCAAGCACAATAAAAAACCCACACCTAAACCTTTCTAAAGTTAAGTGTGAGTGTTTAAATTGACCTGCCATCATCTAACGTTTTTTTAGATTGTGGAGTTTTTGACATAAATTTGTGTTTAAAAATTGTTGACGTAACGCCAGTAAACTCAAATTTTGGATTTGAAGGTTGCTGGTGTTGCTTTGTTGTGTTAGAAGTTTTATTATTGTTTTGAAGCGGTTTACTATTAATAGTTGTATTTAACACATTAAAATTTGGCTTAGAACCATTGTCTTTAGCAGGGGAAGATTTAGGTTTACCTCCTCCTTTCTTTTTTCCACCGCCTTTCTTTTTGGCTCCTCCGCCAACTTTTTTTTGAGGTTTGCCAGATTTATCGTTTGCAGGTTCTTTTACATTTGCAACTGTTTGCATAAAAATTTCTTGCAAGTTTTTCATTCTTTGCAATGTTTTATCATTGAACAAAAGAGCGTTGTCAATTACAAGTTTATCAATAATTTTTTTTAAGTTTGCCCAATAATTATCTTGAGATTTTAAAAGTTTTTGATTTTTAACTATGTTTCTGAATTCTAGTAATAGTTGATTTCCATATGGTCCAGATGTTTTTATTAAGGATAACATTTTCAAAACATATGCTTTATTTGCATCGTTCAACTCTGTTTTTAAAAATTTAGCCCTGTTTACAACTATATTTTTACGTGCGATTATTGCTTGGAGTGAAGAATTTGTCATATCAATACCCGTGCTTTCATCACGTATATACATATTAAATTCTTTTTTAACTATTTCTATCACATTAGCGACAGAGTCCACAATTACCGACTTTAAAAATGTTGTTAATTCTTTATCTTCTTGACCAAGTTTGCATTTTTCTTTTAAAAATAAAGAAATTCTTTTTTTATTACCTTCACCAAGTTGGATATATGTTATAAAGTTAAACGAATAGGCACCAACAACCGCGGTTGATTTGATTTCATCAATTTTGTAACTATCAATAATTTTATTAGCCTTAATCAATTCAGCTTTGATGTTTTCAGAAATGTCATAAGAATCATTAGACCCAAATTCGCCCAAAAGAGCATTTGCGCCTGCATCAAGATTATGCATTAAAACAATGTATTCTTTGTTTTCCATACTTTTATTATATAATAGCCATTAAATATTTGCAAGTGCAAAATATAAAAAAGATGTTTGTAAAAAACAAACACCTTTTTAAATTTATTATTCAGCAATAATGCTAACAATTTTTTTGCTACCACTATTTGAGAATTTAACTCTGCCATCAACTTTAGCAAAGATTGTATAATCTTTTCCAAGACCACAATTTTCTCCAGCATAAACTTTTGTGCCACGTTGTCTAACGATAATTGAACCTGCAAGAACTGGTTGACCATCAGTAGCTTTAACACCTAAACGTTTTGAATTACTATCACGTCCGTTTTTAGTACTACCGCCACCTTTTTTGTGAGCAAAAAGTTGAATATTAATGAATTTCATTTTTGACCTCCAACTTAACATATTTTTTTAATTTTTTATCACCTATTAATAATAATTGAACACTTTTTTCAAAAGTTTTTAAAAGTATTTGTGCATCACTAAATTGTTTTTCTTTTAATGTTTTATTTAAAAAACAACTAAGATAGGCATTTTTTTCATCTATTTTTATAATAGGTTTTAGCTTTAAAACATTTTCAAGCCCAACACATACGCTTTGTGCCAAACTAGAAATTGCTGAACAAACAATATCGCTTCCTGCTTCAGAGTACCCTGAGTGTCCTGAAACATTAAAGCCTATAATGTTGTCATTTTGTTTATAAATTTGTACGTTTGTCATAGTTTTAACTACTTAATTTCAACAATTTTTACTTGTGTAAATGGTTGTCTATGACCTTGTTTACGACGATAATTTTTCTTTGGTTTGTATTTATAAACAACAATTTTGTCACCTTTACCTTGAGCAACTACTTCTGCAACGCAAGTAACATTTTTTAAAACTGGGTTGCCAGCAACAATTTTACCATTGTCTGAAGTAAGTAATACTTCAAAATTTACTTTTGAACCAACTTCAAGTTCTAATTTTTCTACTTTTACAGTGTCACCAACGGAAACTTTATATTGTTTACCACCTGTTTGAATTATAGCAAACATCTTTTCCCTCCTAATTTAAATCTCACTACAAAAGGTGGTGATTAAACACAACTTTTAAAACCTTTTATATGTGGCATACGAGAATAAATATATCACAGCATAAACAAAAAGTCAACAATTTGTCGCATATAATTTTTCGCTCCGCCACTTACACTTATTTGGCATTTTTTAAATTTTTATATTGTTTTTAATTTAAAAACTTAGATAAAATATTTACAAAATTTCTTTTTGTATTTTATTAAACTCCTTTAAATTGGAATTTTCTACTAAAAATAACCAATAAAAAGCTTAATTTTAGTTTATAATTTAATAAATAAATGATATAATATATTTAAATCAAAGTAAAAATGAGTTTTTGTCATAAGACCAAAACCAAAAATTGAAGTAAAGGAGAATTTATGAAATTAAAGAAAAAATATTTAGGTATTATTTTATCAATATGTTTAATGGTTGCATTTGTTTTTACAGGATGTAATGAAACACCTATAGTTTATGCTTGGGATAAAACATTTAATTATGCGGGGAATTTTTATGACAATTATGGTAGTTATTCAGCTAAAACCGACCAAAATAGCAACGTTTTAGAAAACGGGACTGCAACAAAAGCCCTTTTGGAAAAACAATACAATGAAAACAATTTACTTTTATCATCAGCAACAATTGATGACGAACCAATTGATTTGTCAAATGCAAATAGTTTTAGTAATTTAATTCAAATTATGGAGCAAAAAGTTTCTGACCGTTTAACAAAATACAATGGCTACACCGTTTCAATTTCATCAAAAGACGATTTAAAAATAACTATAAATGGAACAGATTATTCTTTGCAAGACAATTCTGGTAATAATTATGGAATAATGGATAATGAAGAACGTGTTGGTTATTGTACTACTGCAATTACTGATAATGTTAACAATAAAAGCTTAAAAAACTCATTAATGATAAATGTTTACAAAACAAAAAACAACTTTGAATCAGTAAAAATACGTATTAAAACACGCACAACTATTACAGACCCAACAGCAGAAAAAGAAACAAACGAAAATAATGAAGTGATTGAAACATCCATTTATATTACTTATACTCCTGTTTTAACTATGGTTACAGAATAAAACTTAGTAAAACTAATAAATTAACATTAAAAAATTATTAAAAAAACAAAATTGGTGTTTCGTTTCCAATTTTGTTTTTTTATTAATTTCAAGCCACGACTACTTTATGTTCTACGTGGCTTGTTGATTTTTTTGATGGTGTCATACACCATATATCGTTTCTAGATTAATATTTCAAATAGAAATTAAAAGAGTTTTACATAAAAGGAATAAATGGTCAAAATTATGAAATTAATTTAAATTTTTAATGATTTTGAAACACTGCTAGCAACAAAATTATAATATCTTGGTTCAACTGCTCCCAAAGCTAAAGAATTTGCTTTGTTTATAATGTATGCTCCACCATTTTTTAAACATTGATTTAATTTATAAAAGCGAATAAAACCTATGCTTGCCGTAGTTGTATATGAAGATACAGGTGCTTCAAATGAAACTTCTGCCAATAAATTCAACTCATTTGATATATGAATAAGTTCCGTTGCGTCATCGTTTTCATTTACAACATTTTTAACAAAACCAAAACTAATCATATTGCTTGTAAACTTTAAAGCATTAATTAAAATTCCTTGCATATTACCCATTTTGGTTAAAGTTTTTTCGCTATCTTTTATTGCAAAAGTAGAATTTTCAAATTGGACAAAAGTAGGATTGTTAAAATAATTTTTAGCACTTTCAAACCTATCATCAAGATCCAATGAATGTGCAATTTTTATATTTATGTCTGCATCTTGTTCACCACTTACTGGTGTTATGTATTTTATTTCATCGCCGTCCAAAACAAACAAATTAAGTAATCTATTTTGCTTATATTCACCAAAAACAAGATGTTGAGCTAATGTGTTAAAGATTTTTTTGTTTATAAATGTTTCTTTAAATTGATCTTTTGTGTATGACTTATTTGCAATAAAATTATTATAAAGTCTAATTTTTTGCGCTTCAAGAGATTCATCTGTAATTTGGTCTTCTACCAACATATCTTGTACATCAGAACTTTTAACTTTATTTAGTTCTGTATAAATGGAAATAAAACAACTTTTTTCTTCTAAAAATTTTGGGGTAGCTTCGTCAGTTAATTTTTTAATTAAGTTTAAAACATTGCTATTTTTAGAATAAATCAAACATTCTATAAAATACTTAGCTTCTTTACTTCTATTATTGTTATATAAATATGAAATAAAATCAAAAATTTGCTCTTGTAAGGAATTGTCAGCGAGCAAACTTACCAGCCTTATAGCCCACTTTGCACTTTTTATATCGTCTAATTTTTTTATCGCATTAAAAATGTTAAATGCAAAATTATTTAAATCTTCTTTATTAAATAATTCTTCTATTTCTTTTAATCCATAAAGATTCAACAAATCTTTTTCATTTTTAAAAATATCAATTAAATAAGTTTTACTAACATTGTCCGCTTCTATATCATCAATAAATTTAAGTGGCATTTTTTCAAAAGGAACGCCCAAAGTCCTTTCTTGAGGTTTTTCTACTCTTTTTAAAGCTGTAACAATGAAATGTTTTGGAGAACATCCTAAGTTTGTTACATCAGCAATTCCAAGTTTTGACTTTATAAAAGATTTTATGTCTTCATTAGATTCTTCCTCATACAAATCTTCAAGTCTTGCTGTAACTTCTGGATTTTCTATACTTGCCAATATTTTTACATAATGAAACTTTTTATCGCCCGCATTTTCCAAATTTTTATCAAAAAATGACATTGTATCTTGATAATAATGTTTTAATATTTTCGCAAAAATAGCATCATCAGTACCTTCATCAGAATTGAAGATTTCATAAAGTGCTCTTTGTGTATTAAATTCCAAACCTAGTGTGTAATATGTATTTTTATATTTTGGATTATTATCTACAAAATTTTTTATATCCATATAGTTTTCTCTATATAAATTTTGCATATATTCCAAACATGGTTCCAGATAATCAGATAATGAGGTTTTATCATTATCCTCAACAATTTCAAATAAGAATGGAAGATAATCATTAAGTTCAATATCTGTGCTTTTAACTACTTCTATAAATCTATCAAAAAAACGTTCTCTATGGCTATACTCTTTATTTTTACTATTGTAAACACAAGAACCTACATGTGCAACAAATAATTTTTCTAAAAATGTAACTATCCCTGTATAATTTTTTACATACAAAAGCATTTTTGTAAAATTGCACAAAGCAGGAACATACTCATTAAGTTGAAAAATTAGCTCAGCAAGTGAACTTAATTCATTTAAATCTTTATTAACAGTGCTACTATTTAATAAATTTTTTATATCACCATATGACATTGCATCAAGAATAGGTACATTGGAAACATCAATGCCAAAAATATTTTTTACTCTATCACTAATTTGCTTATAATCTCTTAAAATTTCCATATTTTCCTCTTTTATATGGAATTTTAACACAATGTTTCAATTTTGTAAATTAATATTAAAAATTTAAACGCAACTGCCACAACTTTTAAAGCGAGAAACCTTTGCGACAACCATAATATTATAACCATCAATGGAATCTTGTATTTCTAATGCTACATCTCCTAAAAGGTCCCCATAACTTCTAAATAAATCTCTAAGGTCAGATTTTAAAGCTGGTGATAATTTAATAGGACTTGTAGATTTATCTTGTTTCAAAACATTATTTAATCTTTCAGCTTGTGATTGTTTCATAAATTCTCCTAAATTTTAAGTTTGGCTGTTAAAAAATGGCTATTTTTTAACAAAATGTATTTTAAAATCTAATATCAATATATTGTGCCTACAAAAATTGTATCCCCCCCACGCATTTTGAAAAAAATAATTAATAATTTTTTATTCCTAGAGCAAAAAAAGGAAAAATTAATGATATCATATTTCAAACTAAGTTTTATTTTTATTTTAAAATTAGACCTTTCTTTTAATGTTACGTCTAATAAGTCCCCAAAAACCACGATATTTTTTTGCCACGTCATAAATTTTTTTTGTACCATTATGTATATTTTCCGCTAGGAGTGACATAGCTCTATCTAAGTCGTGACTATAATTTTCCCCCGCTGGATCACCTTTTGTTATTCCATCATCTTCTGGAACAACACCTAACAATTTTGTTTTTAAAAATCTAACAATTTCTTCAATTCCTAAGGTTTCCATAGTTGCTTCAAAATCACCTCTAACTCTGTTTATAATTAAATATTTTCCGAGTAATTCATAATTTGAAAGTATTGACAACACTTTATCGGCATCTCTTACACTGGAAATATGAGGTGTTACAACAACAATTGCTTCAGTAGCCGAACAAACAGCTCGCCTAAAGCCGTCATCAACTCCCGCTGGACAATCGAAAAGAATATAGTCAAATGTTTCAGCTAATTTATCCACCACGCCTTGAATTTGCTGTCTGGTTATGTATGTTTCCTCGTTTGTGTGAGTTGATGCTAAAACATATAAACTTGGGTATTTAATATCCTGAACGAGTGCTTGTTTTAATCTGCAATTACCCATTATTACATCCAAAATATCAAAATCAATTTTTTGCTCTAGCCCCATAACTACATCAAGGTTATTTAAACCAATATCCATATCAAGCAAAACCACCCTAAAACCAAGGCTTGCAAGTTTCATTCCAAGCCTTGCACAAATTGTTGTTTTTCCAACTCCACCTTTTCCGCTTGTTATAACAATTTTTCTTGCCATAAATTCACCCTTTATATAATTTCATCGAAAGATATTTTAATAAAAAATTCCTTTTAAACAAAGGAACTTTTTTGTGAATTTTATAATAAATAATCTTTTTTTAGCGAATATGTTTATAAGCGTTATTTTAACCTTCAAAAACCACGCTCCGTTAAAGCGACATTATTTCTTTTTAATATACTCTTTTTCATTAAAATAGTTCTTATTTTCCCTAGATGTAAATGTTTTGCTTGAATGACTTTACGTAGCGGTAGTCCGTCACTTGGTGGACTACCAGCGAAGCTCAAAGTGAAAGCAATCATTTACAAATGTGAAATTTCTTCGAAGCAAACTCTTCGCCAAGTGGCTTTATCTCCTCCAGATGTAAATGTTTTGCTTGAACGACTTTACGTAGCGGTAGTCCGTCACTTGGTGGACTACCAGCGAAGCTCAAAGTGAAAGCAAACATTTACATCTGTTTACATCTCATTTATTACTTTTTTCAATTCATTTGAATTTGCAAGTAGTTTCCCTGCCCCTAAAATGCAAGCATTTGGAGCATCTTCGGCAACAAAAACTGGAAGTTTTAGTGTATTTCTTAAATATCTTTCAAGTCCAGCAATAGTTGCAAAACCGCCAGTAACCAAAATCCCATTTTTTGCAACGTCTGCACTGATTTCAGGTGGCAAAATATTCAAAGTTGTTTCAATAACACGTGCTATTTCTGACAAAAGTGGCAAAACCGACATTTTAACGTCAGTTGCATAAACTACAACGCTTGTTGGCACTTTATTGTTTATTCCAACACCCATAACTTCCATATTTGCTGTATCATTAGAGTATAGACTTCCTATTTCTTCCTTCAATTTTTGTGCGGAAGATAAACCTATTTCAACTCCATACTTTGACGAAACCGTGCGAACAATTTGAGCATCAATTGCTTTACCACCCACACAAAGAGTTGCTCCGTCAATAAGAGAACCAAGATTTATAACACCTATATCAGTTGACACCCCGCCAATATCAACCACCATTTGTGCAGAATTAGCAAAAATATTTACTCCACCACCATAGCAAGAACATAAAATTCTAGGAACAAAAACGACTTCATTTATTCCTACGCTTGTAAAAACAGTTTTATAATCTTCTTTTTCCTTATCAGATAAACCTGTTGGATATGGAACTAAGCATTTTAGTTTTGTAAAGATTGATTTTTTAGGGACAACTTTATCAATAAAATATTTAAGTAAAATAATAGCATAATCTGGTGATTTTATAACACCTTCAGAAATAGGGCTAAAAACAACAGTTCGGTCATCTGTTTTTCCTTGAATTTCCCTAGCCTTTGCACCCATAACTTTAACCTCATAGCCATTTTCGGTCATTATAGCACCAATTAGCGTTGGTTCTTTTAAAACCAGCCCACAATCTTTCCTATAAATACTTGTGAAAGAGCCACCAAAATCTACTGCTAGCATAATTTCTGACATAAATTATCTTCCTTTTTCTTTTCGTATATTTTAACATCCATAATCAAAATTGTCAAAACATAATTACTTGCATAAAATGATATGGAGGATAAAGCTATGAAATATAAAATACATAGTACAAACTACACATTTAAACCTTTGAATTTTAATAACAACAATTTCTTTGATGATTTTAATTCAAACGTTCCTTTTGGAGATTTTGATAATTTTGGACGCAACAATTGTGGCTGTAAAAACCCTTGTTTTAGACCAGAGCCACCTTTTAATTGCAAACCAAACTTTAAACCACCAATTGGAAATTATCCATTCCCTTGCCCACCACCAAACTTTGGTGATTGTTCTAGGGATAATTTTAAATATTTTTTAATTGGATATTTATTCGGAAGTGGAAAGTAGCTTTTCCCATTCATCTAAGACAGAATTAATAAATTCAAATGCGTTTTTAAAAGTTTCTTCTTTGGTCAAATCGACTCCAGCATCTTTTAACAGTTCGACTGGAGGTTTTGTACAGCCTGATTTTAAAAAGTTTCTATAATTTTTAACTGACTGTTTATATCCTTTTAACATTTTATTCGCAAGGGCTAGTGCTGATATCAAGCCTGTAGCATATTTATAAACATAAAAAGAAGTATAAAAATGAGGAATTCTGCTCCATTCATATTTAAGTTCGTTTGATAAAACCACATCATTTCCAAAATATTTTCTAGCAAGAGTCATATATATTTCATTGATTGCTTCGCAAGTGACATCTTCACCTTTTTCGTACGCGTTATGAACTAAAAATTCAAATTCTGCAAACATTGTTTGACGATAAATTGTTGAGTTAAACATTTTCATTAAATAATCAATATAAAAAAGTTTTTCTTCTTTTGAAACTGCCTCTTCCAATAGTTGTTTTGCTAGTAACATTTCATTCACTGTACTTGCGACCTCTGCAACAAAAATCTCATACCCCGCTTTTGTGCTTGGATTATTATTGTTGGAATAATATGAGTGCATCATATGTCCAAGTTCGTGTGCTAGGGTAAAAACGGAACTTATTGTGTTTTCAAAATTTAGTAAAACAACTGGATTTGCTCCATATGCACCCCACGAAAAAGCACCTGTGTCCTTGTTTTCGTTTGGCATAACATCAATCCAACGTTCATTTTTTGCTTTTTGTAAAATAGCGATATAATCGTCACCTAAAATTTTTATTTTATCCAAAACAACATTAAATGCTTGGTCATAATTGAAAATTTTTTCATTTTTTGTTTTTAATTTTGCATTTACATCATAATTATGAAATTCACTTAAATTCAAAGACTTTTGTTTGATTTTATAATATCTATAAAAAACATTATGATTTTTGTTAACCATATCAACAAGTGTTTTATAAACTAAAAAATCTACATTTTCTGAAAATAAAGACTCATCAAAAGCACTGTCAAAACGCCTAACCTTTGCCAAAGTGCAATCTGTTTTCACATTATTTAAATAATTGCTAGCAAGAGTAAAATTTAGTTTTCCATATCCACCATTTAAATTCTCAAATGCGGTTTTTCTTAAAACACAATCATCACTTTGCAAATACACTGAATAGTTTGCAGTGTTTAAAGGATATTTTTGACCTTTTTGATCCATAACATCTTCAAATTTGATATCAACTGCATCAAGCATATCAAAAACTTCAGATTCCCCACCTATGCATTCAGATAAACTAGACATTAATTTCTCTTCTTGTTTTGAAAGCATATGTGGTTTGTTTTTTATAACGTTTTTTAAAAAAATGTCAAAATCTGCAAAACGCTCATCACTCGCAAGTTTATTTAAATAGTCCTCAGATAAATCATTTATTTCACTAGAAATGAAAGATATTTTTGGTGAAATGTCACTTAAATATTTATCAAGTTTATTTGCTTTATTTTGATAAAAACTATTTTTTGCATCTTCCTTAACTTTAAGTGATGCATACACAAAAAGCCTTGAAACAATTTCATTAATAGTTTTTTCTAAATTTAAACATTCCAATATGTCTTTATCGTTATTTAACTTATCTTCAAATGTCATTAATTTATTATAAAGCGGTTTTACATTTTCAAATTCTATGTCCCATTTTTCATCATTCTCAAAATAATTTGACAAATCCCATTTGTATTTTTCTTCAATTTCAATTCTATTTTTCATAACAAAATCCTTTTTGTATTTAATATATACATATATTATAAAATAATTAATAGCAACTGTAAAATAAATATTGTAGTTTTACTTAAGCCACTTTTTCCAACAAAAGCAGCATTTTTGTTTTGACTTATTTGTAAAGAAAAAAACCAGCAACATTTTGATGTCACTGGTTGTTTCTTAATCTATATTTTATTGGGGATAAAATAAAAGAAAATTTTTGAAAAGCTCATTTTTTGCTTTTGCTTGGCTATATTAACACGTAAAGTTTTATCTGTCAATACCCTTTTTACAACTTTTTGAAAATTTTTTAAACTGGTGCATTGTATAATAGAATGCACCAAATTTTTAAATTTTTAATTCTCAGGGTTTGTAATAAATTTTTGTTTCATTTGAAATTTATTAAAAATACATTAATTTTAATAAACTGTTTTTAGTAAATTTCCCAAGCCATAAAAAATCGCCAAATTGTTTGTGGCGATTTTTTTGTCATTTTACTTTTTCTCTTCTTTCTTTTCGGTTTCGATTACTTTTTTGCCGTTATAGTATCCGCATTGTGGGCATACTTTATGAGGCATTTTAAGTGCGTGACATTCTGGGCACTCAACTAAAGTTGGAGTGCTTGCTTTAAAATTGCTTGAATTACGAGAATTACGTCTTGCTTTTGAAACTTTACACTTTGGAACTGCCATTGTTCTTTCCTCCTAAAAATAAATATATTAACGAGATTATTTAAACTCAAACAATCTGTTTTTAACATTTAACCTTGCCATTATATTAAATAAATTTGCTAATGTCAAGACTTTTAAAGAAATTATATCTAATTAAATTAATTCGTAAGGATTTATCCTATTTTGCATTAATTAAGCTTAAAGCATCTCTTGCAATAACTAATTCTTCATCTGTAGGTATTCTATAAATATGAACCTTTGAGTTTGAGGTGTTTAATTGTTCAACTGTTCCTCTAGGAATTGTTAAGTTTTTGTTTTTATCTAATTCAATTCCCATAAATTCCATATTTTCTAAAACTTTTTCTCTTAATACGGCATCATTTTCACCAACTCCGCCAGTAAATACAATTGCATCAACTCCGCCCATTGCCATAATGTAAGCACCAATAAATTTTTTAATTTGATATGCTAACATTTCTACAACTAATTTAGCTCTTTCATTGCCCTTTTCAATTTCTGCTTCATTATCACGCATATCGCTAGATACGCCATTAATTCCTAAAATACCACTCTTTTTGTTTAAGTAATTTGTGATTTCTTTTAAAGACCAACCTGTTCTATCTTGAATCGCTTCTAAAATTGAAGGGTCAATATCACCACATCTTGTTCCCATTAAAACGCCTGCAAGAGGGGTCAAACCCATTGAAGTATCAACAGAGTATCCATTTTGAATAGCTGAAATACTTGAGCCATTGCCAAGGTGGCAAGTAATTATTTTTAAATCTTTTATATCTTTGCCTTCAAGTGAAGCACATTCGCCTGAAACATAACGATGTGATGTTCCGTGGAAGCCATATCTTCTGATTTTCCAATCAGTGTATGCTTCGTAAGGTAAACCATATAAATATGCTTTTTTAGGCATATGTGAATGGAAAGCGGTATCAAAAACAGCTATTTGTGGTTTGCCTTTAAATAACTCTTGACACGCTTTGATTCCTGAAATATTTGCTGGCATATGAAGAGGTCCAAGAGGGATTAACTCTTCCATTTGTTTTAAATTTTCAGGTGTAACGACAACTGATTCTTTAAAAATTTCTCCACCATGGACAATTCTATGTCCTACAGCGTCAATTTCATCTAGTGATTTTAAAACTCCACATTCTTTATCTGTAAGTAAGTCAAGTACAACTGACAAAGCCTTAGAATGGTCTTTTAAGTCGCCGTCTACTACTTTTTCAATTCCGTTTGCTTTATATTTAACAAAAGAACCAGGAATTCCTATTTTTTCACAATTTCCTTTTGCTAAAACTTTTTCGTTTGTCATATCAAAAACTTGATATTTTAGTGAACTTGAACCTGCATTTACTACTAATATTTTCATTTATTTTCTCCTTATTAATATATTTCTTATTAACTTTTTGTCAAAAAGCATATTTGACCTTTTTAGCAAATTTATTGGCACTGCAAACACGTTATTGCAGTCAGCAAAATGATTTCATCAGGAGTGCAACCTCGTGATAAATCGTTAACTGGTTTATTAAAACCCATTGTAATTGGTCCAATTGCTTTTAAATTGCCAAAGTATTGCACCATTTTATAACATATGTTTCCTGCATCAATATTTGGCATTACAAATATATTTGCTGGCTTTAAAAATTGGATATTAGGCATTTTTACTTTTGCAACGTCCTTATTTATGCTGGCATCAAATTGAACTTCTCCCACAGCATCAACATTTTGATTATTTTGTTTAAAAAGATTGGTTGCATCCTTCACTTTTTGTGTGCTTCCAGAATTTGCACTGTTTAATGTTGAATATGATAAAAATGCTATTTTGGGATTTTTAAGGCCAAGCATTTGAAATTCATTTAGCATACTTTCGGCTATTAAGCATTCCTGAACAGCCGAAGGATTTTCAACCACACCACAATCTCCCATTAAAAAAGCATTGTCCGTTACTGAATTTTTACCTACAAATAAAAAGTAAGATGAAACAAGTCCTTTTTTACTTTTAATTAATTGCAAGGCTGGTCGAAGAGTTTTTGCTGTTGCAACTTCTGCTCCACACACAATCCCGTCTGCATATCCACATAAAACATATGCGTTTGCAAAATAAATTGGGTCTAGCAAAAGTTTTTCCGCTTCATTCAAACTTAAACCTTTTTCCTTTCTTACTAAATAAACTTTATTTGCAAGAAAAGAAAAATTTTCATAGTTCGTTTGATCAACTACTTTAACTTTTTGATAATAAGCACCTAATTTTTCTTTTAAGCTTTCCTTATTTCCAATCAAAACAACCTTTGCTAAGTTAATATCAATAATATTTTTAACCGCTATAATTATTCTGTCAGAAAAATCAGCTTCAGGGAAAACTATTGTTTTATTTAAAACTTTTGCCCTTTGTATCAATTCTTTTTCAATATCCACTCTCATATAATAACTTATAATGAAAAGTATTGTCAAACAAACCAAAAAGTTTTTAAATAACAAGTCTTTAATTTTAGGCTTATTTTTTCTAGTTATTATCATATTAATAGTTATAAATCCCGCAAAGTACGCACAAGTTTCGTTAAATGGAGTTTTGGTTTGGGCAAAAATTTTGCTCCCTTCTCTTTTGCCTTTTTTTATTTTAACAAAACTTTTTTCATCCACTGGAGTTATTAATGACATAACAAAATATTTTTCCAAACCTACTAAAAAATTATATAACTGTCCAAGTGAAAGTGCATATGTTTTTTTAATGAGTGTACTTACTGGTTATCCTGTCGGAAGCAAACTTGTAAGCGATTTACATAAAGAAGGTAAACTCACAACAGCTCAAACAATAAGAACTACTTCGTTTAGCAGTAATTCTGGTCCTATGTTTATTTTAGGCTCTGTTGCAATTGGTATGTTCGCCGATAAAAAAATGGGCTTTGTTATGTTGTTTTCACATATTTTAGGTGCTTTAATTAATGGTCTTGTTTATAGAAATTATAAAATAAAAGAAGAAAAATTGACGGAAAAATCTATCCAAAATAGTCCAGCAAATTACAAAATAGACTTTTCCGAAAGTGTTTTATCTTCAGTGAATTCTATCCTTTTAATAGGCGGTGTAATTTGTTTTACATTTGTGCTTTTAGAAGCATTAACAACCAATCCACTTTTTACATATTTTTTAAAACTTATATCAAAATGTGGTTTAGATTCAAATTTTATTAATGCCTTTATTTGTGGCATAGGAGAAATAACCAAAGGTTGTTTGATGCTTTCAAGCCTTCCTTTAACTAAAATAGCCGCTTATACAATTTGCACATTCATAATTACCTTTGGAGGAATTTCCACTTTTTTGCAAGCAAGAGCATTTTTAAAAGAGGTTGTTCCCGCTAAAATATTTTTGCTACAAAAATTTACTCACGCATTAATCTCTTCAATTATTTGTTTTCTTTTATGTTTAATTATTTAAACGAAGAGCAATAAGTATTATTCTTAATGATAAACAAAAAATTTATAAAATGTGAGCCACAATTTTACAAAAAAAGTAAAATGATATTTTAGTACACCATTTTACTTATTTTTTATAATAATTATAACATCTTTGGAACTCTTAAATTACAAGTTGTTATTAAAAACTACTATTTATTTTATTACATTTTGCCAATATGCCCACTTTAAAGTTGGATAACCATTGTTGATTTTTGTGTCAACCATCCATTCATCTGAATTTAACTTATTTGGCAATCCTCCGCTTTGCAAATTATTAGGTGTCAAATCAAAAGACTTGTCAATGCCTTCTAACTCTGTCAAGTCAACCTCTGCAAAAGTCATTACTGGGTATTTTTCTTCATTAAGTTCAGCCATAAGACTCTTATCACGTGAATCCCAACATTGAAGGTCTTCGCCCCATAAAACTTTAGTCTTTCCCCAATACTTCCAACTTGCAGTAAACACTTTTGCCCAGAATTTTGTAACCAAATCAAATTTAACACCTACACATATGCCGTGGTAATCATTTTTACCACCCCGAACAGCGTAATACTCAGACTTAGAGAATTCACCAAGTGTAGCTTCGCCTGAATCTGATTGTTCATAACCACTATAATTGTAAACAGTTTGCCTTATTTTGCCTTCAATTTTTGTAGGTATAGTTTTATTGTTTTGCTCCTTTAAATAATTAACATTTCCATAACAATTTGACAATTCACTATCTGTTATATCACCCGCTATATTTCCACAACTTGAACCATAAGTAAATAAAATTTCATTTTCTATTTTTGTAACACAGGAAAATACATTTTTCCCTGCATGTTTTAATTTATATGTTATATTAATTTTATATTTTCGGTCACAATAATCTGAAATTAATGTTCCGTTATTGGTGCAATCACTGATTTTAGTTTTATTTTCACACTTTCCACATATCCCACCTATAGAAGCATGAAAATAGGTAAACAATCTATTTTCTTCTATTTTGCCATTTTGTGTTCCATTGTATTGTCCGCCACCTTTTGCGTTATGGTCCCACTTTACAGCATATAAGCCTGATGGAGTGTTTTTACCATATCCGCCATCATTCCCATCAATCCATTTACCCGTTTCGGGATTATTATTTGTAAATGTCATGCAATCATCTAAAAAAACGGCATAATTAAGACTTTGTTGATTTGCCTTTGCGTCAATTTTTCCATTATTTTGGCAATATTGAACCAAACAATTGTTGGCAAGACCAATTATACCGCCAGCATAAACATGAGTTGCATTATCTGAACCTGCAAAAATATCACCATAATTTATGCATTGTTCAATAGTAGACAAATCTGTTCCACCAACAATTCCGCCACAATATGCATCATCCATAAAATCATATGTTATGGATTTAATTATTGCTGAATTGTAACAACGATAAAATGTTGAATAGTTACGTGAAAAACCAACTAAAGCACCTGTCCAGATATTGCCATATCCTTCACACTTTACATTTCCTCCAATAACCATAACATTTGATAAAGTTCCACTATCACAAGTTCCTGCAACTACACCACAAGTGGCATTAATATTATCTTTATTAATTGTTATTGTAATAGTAGGACTTATAAAACTCAAATTTTTAACCTCTGCCCTTTGATCTATTCTTTGAAAAAAGCCAAAATTGCTATCATAAAGTATTGAATTAGAGGTTTTTATTTTTAAATTTGTTATTGAATGGTTGTTACCATCAAAAGTTCCTGAAAAAGATTCAATTGGTGTCCAATAATCACTATCTTTAAATTCAATATCATTCATTAAAATAATGTCTTTATCAGAATAATCTGATTGATTATCATTAAACTTTTGTAAATCTTCATATGAAGATATTTGATATTTACCTTGTAAGTCTTGTGATAAATATTCGTGATTGGATGATTGATCGTTTGTTTCATTTTTATTATCGTTTTGTGAATCATCATTTATTTCAACTTGACTTATCTCGGTTTCAGATTTCATATCTCCATTTTTGTTAAATCCGCAACTTGCAAAAATAAAGCCATTTACAAGAACAAAAATAATTGTAATTATTTTTTTAAACATTTTTTTATCCTCCAAAAATTTGTAATTGTTTGAATTGTTTACACCACAATTATCACTTTTTTTAGAAAAATTTAAGAAATTAAAGATATAATTTTTTAAAATTAAGTTATTTAAAAAGCAGGTTGTTTTATTATTAAAATTTGCAGGTTTTAAATGTGTCGGTTTTCAGTTTTTTGATACTTATAAATAAATTAAAAGAATAAAAACTAATTAAAAATATAAACTTCCTTTTGAGTTCATTATATCTTCTAATCCCCGTTTTGTCAAGAGAGTTAAAACCATATTAAAAAACGCTTGAAATAGTATTTCCTTTTGAAAAGTGAAATTACTTAATAAAATATTAGAACAAGATATTAAATATTAACAAAAAAACGCATTTGTAATTGTTTTTACATAATTCAAATGCGTTTTTTAATTTGAATAGCATAGGTACTATTCTTCGGTAATTTGATTTTCTTCTTTTGATGATTGATCATTCAAAATTTCATTTTGTGTTTGATTTTTATCTGTTTTATTTTGTGTTTGATTTTTTACCTTTTTAGATTGTTTTTTAGTGCTATGTTGATTTACTTTTTTAGTTTCTTTAGTTTGTTTTGTAGTTGATTCTTCTGTTTCTGGTTTTTTTACAATGCCAAAAACAATTAAAACACCGCAAACTGCCATAACCAACTCTTCAACGACCACACTGTTCATAGTATGACCAAAAAGTTTTGCTATTGACACTACAAATAAACCAAAAGCACCTGCAAGAGCAGTCCAAAATCTATAAGACTTTATCAGTTTTTTCATTTTTTCTCCTTGGGCTTTTCATTAAGCACTGTTTAATTTCTGTCACATCTTGTTTAATTTCATCGACTGTACTTAGTTTTGTAGATAAATTATCTATTGTATTTTGGTATTTTGCTTCTCGTTTACGCGAGTCTTTAAGTTCATACACTAAAAGTGCAACAAATAATGCTGCAAATATCCCATTAGTCACTGCGATATTAAAAATGTTATCCCACATTACTCTTGTAATTCTTTTAACAATTTTTCATAATTCACAGGACCTAGGTTTTCTTTATATGCTGAATTACTTGTTAATTCTTTTAAGGCATTTTCTTTGTCAAGACTAGCAAAATAATCTTTTGCAATTTGATATTTTTCGTCACGTTTTAGGGTTTCAATGGTATAAGAACCATATTTTGCAAAAAAGTTTGCCATATCCTGCTCTCTTGAATAATTTTCCTTTTCAGCATCGCGATTCCATTTTGCCTCTATTTCTGCAATTTCATTGTTATATTTTGTTACAGATTGTTCTTTTTTTGAAATATCCTCATTAATTGAATCAATTTTATCTTGTAACTTGATTGCATATTCAATATCAAAAGCCTTTAAAGCATTATTTTTTTCTAACTCTAAAGTATTTTTTTGAGTATTTAATGAAAATATTTTATCATTTGTTTCGCTAGCCAAAACGGTCAAATCGCTTAACATACGATTATCATAATTGTCAAGTTTATTTACTATTATTGAAGAACGAGCAAGGCCTCTTTTAATTGCATCATTTTTAGCATTTTCTTTTACACTTGCATATGTTTTTTCTATTTGAGATTTTTGCTCTATTTCATTTTCCTTTGCTTTTTTTACTGCATCGGAAATTTGTTGATTTTGCAAATCATAATTAGAGTTTATTTTTTCAATGCCGTTGTTTTTATAGCCTAGCAAACTATTTTCAGCTTTGCTTTTAACTTCCTCTTTAGTTGGTGCAACATAATCAATTTTTTGCAAGTTTAAATTTGTTTCTGCCTTGTTCCCAGTTGTGTACTTTTTATCTATATCACTAAATTTATCTAAAACAGATTGTGTTTTTAAAGTGTTATCTTTTACCTTTTGTGTTGTATTGTCATCAAATAAATATTGATACATCTTTGTCTCCCTTTAGGATTATTTTCTTTTGCCTATTTACAAGCATTTTTAATAATTTTTTGTTTATAGTTATCATTTTAATTACCAATTGATAAGGATATTTGAGGGCAAGAAATATATGTTTCTCCTGTATTATTTGCCTCAAACCTTACCTCAATTTGTTCGCCAATCATATTAAGTTTTACTCGTTGCGATGTTTCTTTACCTAAAACTGAAAAACTTTTTTGTTGTTTGTCTGTTTGAATAGTTATTGTGCAAGGAGATTTTGTTTTAATTAAACATTCTTTTATATGTTTAATTTTTGTTGGATAACCCATATTGCTTTTAGGACTAATCCACTTTTTTTGAAGCGGTGTACCAAAAATACAACCATCTTCACACAATTCTCCAAGTCTTGTACTATATTCACCATTAAAGCAAACAGCAACTTTTGCAAATCTTGGATCATCTAAAACAACCATTGAGGCAATATCTACTCCTCTTGTAATTGAAACTTCATTTGTCACAAGATCTAACTCAATTAAAGCATTGTTTATATAACCGCCAGAGTAACTCTCACAACCAATTTGCTCGCCGTCATTAAAATTAAGCCTGCAAGCAAGCAAAAATTTATTCTTAAAATACACCCCACACGCGTTGTTATTTTTCACATCTTTAAATAGGTCATCAATACCCAAATTTAACTTGTGAGCTGAATATCCATCAAATGTATGAATACCATCACGAGTTAAAAGCAAAATTTTGTTTCCGCATACAGTGACAGTGTTTCCATATAACTTAACACTAGACACAAATAGGTGCGAAACACTGAAATCGGTTTGATCCCCATAAGCAGATATTTTTGACACGCCATATTCCCTGAAAACATATACATAGTCATTATACGAAACGACTTTTTCTAAGGCGCCT
>ERZ808275.255-NODE-255-length-26115-cov-4.153300_pt1 | contig 26115 bp, 28 predicted proteins | sample MGYA00520894_ERZ808275 | MGnify/ENA primary metagenome ERZ808275 (study PRJEB31516, sample SAMN03275598) | gut metagenome | biome: mammalia-associated habitat; material: feces | host: Papio cynocephalus | place: Kenya | collected 2012-08-03 ...
TTAACCTCCCATTCGGGAGGCTTTTTTTTTACAAAGATACCGCAACAGGTGCGGTATGACGACTTACCGATTAGGTGGTTTTCTTTTGTCTATTATATGCTTTAATTCATGGTAAAATTAATCTATGAAATTTTTAAAGGATAATATTTTTATTATAACTTTTAACATAGCACTTATAATTATTGCTATTGTTGTTGGCGATTATATAATTGGTTGGGATAGTTTTAGAGATGATTTTATAAATAATCCTACATTTGCTTGGTTATGTATAGTTCTTATTTTTACTTGTTGTACTTCAGGTATAGTGAAAATTATGGCATTAAAAGCAATTTGTGATAGAAAAAAGTTAATATTAATTCTTTTAATTCCAATTACAGAAATAGTTTTAATTTTCTATTTAATTCACAAACTTTTGTCATTTTAATTCAATATCTCCAATAAATGCATTATAATTGCCTATTGCCATTTGCATATTTCTAAAAAAGGTGTATAATGTGCTTATGGCTAATTTATCAAAAGAAGTTTTAATACAAATAACAGTAATATTATTTATTGTATTTATAAGCTGTTGTTACAACTTAGGTAATTTTTCACTAGGCAAAGATGTTGAACAAATAATAGTTTTTGGTTTGTCTGGAATACTTTTTTGTTCAATGTTCTACTTGCTTAATATGCAGAAAATACTATGGAAAAAGTTCGTACTAGTGGGTATTTTTGCAGTAATATATATGTTTATTTTATATTTATTTGCTTTATAAATAGTAAAAAGGACTTAGTTTTTACTAAGTCCTTTTTTATACGTTATCTCGGCGAGAGATTGTTGTATTTTTATGTCATGCCATACTTGTTACGGTATCTTTTTAGTGCCTCCCTCTCACAAAATAATTATCAATTATTTTGTTCGGCAGAGTGCAAAATTTTATTTATGTTGAGCAGGATTGTAAGTTGATTTAATGTACAATTCTCTAAGTTGTTTGTAATCAGCTTCTGTTGGTGCGTTACACATCAAGTCTTTTGCTGCTGAGTTTTTAGGGAATGCCATTACGTCACGAATTGATTCACATCTGCAAAGTAGAGCAATCCATCTGTCTAAACCGATTGCTAAACCTGCGTGAGGTGGTGTGCCATATTGTAATGCGTTAACCATGAATCCGAATTTTCTTTGAACATCCTCATCTGTTAGTTTTAAAGCTTTAAATATTTTCTTTTGAACTTCTGGTGAGTGGATTCTAACAGAACCACCGCCTAATTCTGTGCCGTTATAAACGATATCATAAGCAACTGATTTAACGTGTCCTAAATCACCGCTATCAAGTTTCTCTAAATCATCTAAGCAAGGTGATGTGAATGGGTGGTGCATTGCCATAAATCTTTCTTCTTCATCTGACCATTCAAACATTGGGAAGTCAACAATCCAAAGAAGAGCGTGTTTAGATTCATCGATTAAGTTTAATTTTTTACCAAAATATAATCTTAATCTGCCCATAATGTCATAAACTAATTTTGGTTTATCTGCAACGAAGAAGATGATATCGCCAGCTTCAGCGCCTGCTCTTTCTTTAATACGTTTAGCTTGTTCTTCTGAAACGAATTTCAATACAGGAGATTTTGCTGTGCCATCTTCGTTGTAAATAATATTAGCTAATGCTTTTGCACCGAATGATACAGCTAATTTTGTAATATCATCAATTTCTTTTCTTGAATAACTTGCGCCACCAGGGATTCTGATACCACGAACGATACCACCAGCTTCAAGAGTTTTCTTAACGATTTCAAATTCTGATTCCATAATGATATCACCGATATCAAATAATTCTAAACCAAAACGAACATCTGGCTTATCAGAACCATATTTATCCATTGCTTCTTGCCAAGTCATTTGTTTGAATGGAGGTTTAACTTCAACGCCTGCAGCTTTAAAACCTTCAACTAACAAGCCTTCAACAAGTTCAATAATATCTTTTTGTTCAACGAAAGACATTTCCAAGTCGATTTGTGTAAATTCAGGTTGTCTGTCTGCACGTAAGTCTTCATCACGGAAACATTTTGCAACTTGGTAATATCTTTCAACACCGCCAACCATTAATAATTGTTTAAAGATTTGAGGTGATTGAGGAAGAGCGTAGAATTTACCAGGTTGAACACGTGACGGAACAAGGTAATCTCTAGCACCTTCTGGAGTTGTATTAATAAGAACAGGTGTTTCAACTTCTAAGAAACCATTGTTATCAAAATAATTTCTTACAGCTTGAACAACTTTGTGACGTAGTTTCAAGTTATTAAACATTTGAGGTCTTCTAATGTCTAAATAACGATATTTCAATCTAACATCTTCTGAAACACTGTCATCGTCTAAAACAAATGGAACAGGTTTTGCTTCAGATAAGATTTCAACGTATTCTGGATAAACTTCAACTTGACCTGTTGGTAATTTTTCGTTGTAAGTTTCTTCAGGTCTTCTAGTAACTTTACCTTTTACCGTAATAACATATTCGTTTCTGATTTTTTCAAAAACTTTATGAATTTCAGGATTTTTTTGAGGGTCAGAAACCAATTGGAAAAATCCTGTTCTATCTCTTAATTCAATAAAAATCATACCGCCTAAGTCACGAACGCAATCAACCCAACCAGAAAGAGTTACTTCTTGGTCGATGTTTGATAGGTTAAGTTCGCCACAATTGTTTGTTTTCATTCTTAATTGCATAAACATAATTCCTTTTCTTTTAAATACAATAAAATATTAGCAAAAACATATTATTTTGTGAAGAAAAATTTTGCTTGTCTACTAGAATCTGATAAGGGCTAAATTATTTGTTATGTTCAGAATCGCAATATTTTTCCAAAGATATAACGTGACCCTGCTACATGGGTGACAGGCTCACAAGGCTCATACTTCGACTGTTCGCTTTGTCAAAAAATTCAGGGTGACATCTAATAACAGGTTTTAATTATAAAATAAAATATTTGAATGATTGCCGAGGAGAAAAAAATCATTAAAATAGTAATATGAAGAAAATTTTTAGCACAATTTTATTACTTTTATTTGTAACTCAAATGGCATTTGCAGATATTGATTACAGAAAAATATATGAGGATTTGCAACCTCCCGATTTTTCGTATATTCACGCAATTGACCCTGACCAATATTATGATATGCAACATTATGCTTGGTCACCATACCCTTTGTTTAGGTTAAATTCAGAAATTTATTTTAAAAATCAAACAATAGAACCGGGATATTATCTTTTAACTCCAAGAAAGCATGAAGATAAATGGTATATTTTGTTTAAGGAAAACGGAAATGTTAAATATACAATACCGTGCTATAAAGATGAATTAGTTTCAGAAGTTTTTTATCAACAAAATTTACCAAAAGAAAAACTTACTCCATCACAAAAAATACATATTGGATTTGTAAATGCTGTAGGTCATTTCAATTCAGGTAAACGAAGACAAGCTCCTAGAACTTACTTGGAAATAGATGATTTAGATAATGATTTTATTTCAATAGTGGTTTATTATGGGGCAAGAAAATATTATATTTTGCTTAGAAGTAAGATAAAATAGATTAGATGTAAAAATGCGCGCAGAGTTTACACTGCGCGCATTTTTTTGTTTAAAATTATTTAGGTCTTGCTCGCTCGCGCTACTCAAGTCCTGCATCGTCTTCTTTAATTTTATCGATAACCATTTTAGCCATTTCTTTGGCAATAACACTTTGAGTAGCTTCTGGACAATTTTGTAACATTGTCATTGCAGTTTTTAATGTACCATCGATGTCGTACCAACGACCGTTTCTTGAATCACTTTGACCTGATTGAACAGCAGACATAATATCTTCAACAGATTCATATTTGTCATTTTCAATGTTGTGTTCAATGATAATTTTAATTAGATTCAATGCAATTCTAATTTGAGTATCATCATCAGAATGTTCTAATGTACTCATTGCTTGTGATAGAACAGGGTCTTTATCATACCAACGGCGGTTTTGATTAGAATATTCTTCTTTCATATTGTCTTCCATAAGTGCCTCCTTATTTATTATGTTTTATTATATACTAACCTTGTTTAAATGTCACGCCTTTGTTACCTTTTGGATAATTCCAATCAATACACTGTTTTTCGCAAGCTATTCTGCAAGCTCCGCATTCAAGGCAGTTTTCATAGTTAATAATCATTTTTTCATTTTTTTCGTCCCATTCCCAAACTTTAGCAGGACAAATAAATGTACAAACTTTTGTTTTACAATTTTTACATTTTTCATTATCATTTGTCAAATGTGAAACAGAATCGCAAACATATTTTACTTTAAAAAGTTTGTCGTCTATGCTCATTTTAAAATCCCCCATAGAACTTTTAAAACGGAAAAAGCATCTTTGAAAAGTTCTGAAAAACTCCTGTCAGTAAAAATTGATTTAATAAAATCTCTAAACTTGTCACGTTTAGGCACACTTTCAACCGCTGTAAACATATTGAAGAAATAGTTTATTTTCTTTAAATAGTAATTCATAAAAGAGTCACTACGCTCGTGCATTATAGGCATTAAGTTTGCGTATGATTTCAAATCTTTCATAATAAACGAATTTTCTAACTTTTTGTTGTAAAGTTTTAAACTTTCTTTTGAAAAATCACCTCTATCAAGCGCGTGAATAGCAGTTTCACCCGCAAACTCACCACTAATCATTGCAAGATTTGTACCTTCCCAATGCAAGTTATTAACTAACATGCCAGCATCACCAACAACTAAAACGCCATCGTTATAAAGTTTTGGAACTTTGTTAAAGCCACCTTCTGGAATTAAGTGTGCTGAATATTCGATTAATTCTCCATCTTTGATTAAAGGCGCAACAGAAGGGTGTTCTTTTAGTTTATCTAAAAGTTCATAAGGTTTTAATTTATGTTTTTTAAGTTCGTCTAAAGCGATACCTAAACCAATAGAAATGCTGTCTTTGTTTGTGTAAATGTAACCTAAACCAAGCATAGAAAGCATAGGATATCCAATGATTTCAGTAATGCAACCCTCACCAGAGTTTAGATTAAATCGTTCGTTAATTTTATCTTCACCTATTTTAATAACTTCTTTTACACCTAAAGCAACATCTTGGGGTTCAATTGTGTCACGGAGTCCGATTTGTTTTGCAAGAAGAGAGTTTACGCCATCTGCAAGAATTACAATGTCTGCATAATATTTTTCTAATTCGGTTTTTACACCGATAACTTTGCCTTTTTTGACAATTAATTCTTTTACAACAGTTTCCGTAACAAGAGTTACGCCTGCTTTTTGAGCTTCTTTTGCACACCAGCGGTCAAATTTGCCTCTAATTACAGTATAACTGTTTGAAATAGAACTTTTTTCTGTGTGAGAAATAGTTGTATCTTCATTTTGAGTAAGCAACATATACTTGTGTTTGGTGTTATTTCTCTCTAAAGGAGCTTCTATTTCAAAGTTTGGAAAAATTCTTTTTGTCGGTTGTGTGTAAATTGCTCCACCAAACATATTTTTACTACCAGAATAATTACCGCGTTCAATAAGTATAACCTCTTTGCCAGCGCGAGCAAGAGTAATCCCTGCAGAAATACCTGCTGGACCTCCCCCGACTATAATTACCTGTGTTTTGTTTTCCATAACAATATTATAGTTAGTTAAAAAATGTTTGTAAATAACCAAAATAGACAAGGGTTGTTTTTTGTGTTTTTATAAGTTTATGAGTGAAAATAACAAAAAAGTTTTAGGGATTTTACCGCATAGTATTGCAGGGAGATTAATAACAAAAAGCCTTTTAGACGGTTTTGAACAAAACGGATTTAGTTTTGATATTTATGATGAATTAAAACAGGACAATTTTTTAGAATTTATTTCTAACAAAAGTTACGATTGTATTACTGGTTATGATTTTTCTCCTTTGAAATTAAAAGTAGATAATAACTTGAAAATTCCTTGTGCTTGTTATTTTGCTGATGAAATCGAAAGTAAAGCTTCGGGAGTTCTTGATGAATGGCAAAAATATTTACCATATTTGAGTGAAGATGGAAATTATACTTTTTATTGGGATAGAGCTTTAGCGGAAAAATCAGAAGTGAAAAATTTATATTATATGCCTCAGTTTGTAAATACAGAAGTTTATAAACCTTTAAATCTAGAAAAAGAATATGACATAATGTTTGCAGGTCGATTAGATACAGAATATCGCCTGAATTTCTTTATTGAATTGATACAACATTTTTCAAATTTGAAATTTGCTTGGTTTGCAATAGAAAAACATTATAAAGATGCTCTTTCAAGAACAAATGAAGAAGGACAAGAGTTGTTAAAAAATGCATATAAAGGTTTTATAGATAATGAACCTGATATGGCAGTTGCAATAAACAAAGCAAAATTTGTATTTACAATGAATGCTCAAGGGCTTTCTTCATTAAATCATAGAACAGTTCAAGCTGTTGCATGCAAAACACTTGTTATAAGTGACTTTAGAGAAGAATTAAATATCTACAAAGGTGACTTGCCATTTTACATTAATATGGGTGATTTAGTTGAAAAAATAAATTATTATATGCAAAATGAAAAAGCTTATGAGTACACAACAAATAAATGCTATGAAATAGCATCAAAATATTTGAGTGCAGAATATTGTGTAAAATGTATGTTAAAAGTTATGGGCAGCTAGTTTGATTTGTCCAGTTTAATTTGTCTTTACATTTCAAATAGTCCATATTACCATTTGTAATTGCCCAATTGGTTGCATTGTAGCTTGTTGCACTTGTTTTAAATGCGCTATTACTTTCTCTGTCTAAGCCCCTGCCATAAGGGTATATACCATTTGTAGTACTATAATTTATTCTGAAAATATCTCTGCCTGCAATAGTTTTACCTTTTACTCCTCCAAGAGCAACATAAATGTAGAAACTGCTAGAAGCAGAACCATACATAGAAATTCCTGTTCCATCTTCAAGTTCATATTTATAGTAGGTTGTAGCATTTCCAGAAACAGTAGAAGGATAACAATTATTAACTTTATCATTACCGCAATAGCGTGCTTTTAAATATTTCATAAGCATTTTTGTTTTAGTTTCTTTATCAACATCCCAATTTTCGTAAGGTCCATATTCGGCAAGAGATTTTGCATAAGCAACTTCAATATCATGATAAACTTTTCTTAATCTTGCAATATCTCTATCTTCTTGGTAACTATCCATCAAGTTTGGGATTGTAGCGACTGCAACAGTACCGATAATTGCCATTACAATCAATATTTCTGCAAGTGTGAAGGCTTTTTTAAACATTTTCAGCTTCCCTTTCTTGTTGGATTTCTTTAATTTTATCTAATGAGAAATTAAACTTGTATAAGTAATATATGCCCACTACCGTTAATAGTATAACTAATAAAACAGGGTGAACCAACGAAATCGCTAAAATGGTTGATTTGTTTACTCCATAAATTCCTAATGCAATTAAATAAGCCGCTTGGTATGGTCCAAAAAATATTGATGTAGACGGCAACATTGCAGAAAAAGAAATTAAACTGATTACAAATAAACTTGCTGAAAATGGCAAAGAAAGATTGAAACTTTCTAAAATCAAGAAAGCAACGTAACATTCAATCCCCCAAATAATAGCACTCATTACGGCAGATTTTAATGTTAATTTCCAATTGTCTAAAACTTCAAAACCTTCCATAAAAGAATTAGCGTGTTTGTTTAAACTTTTAACTATTCCAGAAAGCTTATTCAAATGTATTTTTTCTAAGATATTTTCAGTTTTTTGGCAAACCAAATCAATTTTATTGAATTTGAAAATTAAATAAAATGCAATCATACTACCGATGAACACTGCACCGAAAAAGTACGTAGCACTGAGTATTACAGGATTATTTTTGCAATAAAATAATACGCCAAAAAGTAATATGAAAAATACGCTAATTCCGTCTTGAGTTCTTTCTAAAATAACAGAACCAAAAATTTTCATCTTGTTTTCTTGTTTATTTTCTCCCAAATAATAAGCTCTATAAATATCTCCAGCTCTTGCAGGTAAAAAACTGTTAAGCATACTGCCGACAATAAATACAGCTCCCAAATGCCAGTTTGAATATTTTGGATTATCCATTAATAAAGCTTTCCAACGGATTCCACGAAAATACATTGTCAAATAATATAATGCAACAATCCAGAAAAGATATTTAAAACTAAACATCTTGAATGCGTTAATAAACTCTTCTGCACTCATATCTTTGAAGATATAAACCAAGAATACTAAAAATGCGATTGTAACTAATATTGTAAAAATCTTCTTTTTATTCATAAAAAGATTTTAACATAAGCTTGCTAATTTTGGCTATTTTAATAAGGTTTATTAACCAAATTGTTATGGGTTGCCAGTTCAATACTGTCGTCTAATGGAGGCAATTTAATTTCTTTTCCATAACGTTTTTTAAGCGCCAATTCGATTAAATAATCTGCAAAATGAGGGTTTTTAGGCAAGAAAGAACCGTGTAAATATGTACCAAATACATTTTTATATCTTGCACCTTCAGTTCCGTCTTCACCGTTGTTTCCGTGTCCGACAACCACCTTGGAAATAGGTTTTGTGTCACCTTGTAAATAAGTTAAACCACTGTGATTTTCAAATCCAACAAGTGTGTTAGGTTCTAAATAATCAATTTGAGTTGTAACATTTCCGATAAAACGTCTACTTCCAGCAAGTGTGTATGCATCAAGCAAACTAATACCTTTCAGTTCAGAGCCGTCTTGAGCTTTGTAATAGTGACCGAAAAGTTGATAACCGCCACAAATAGCTAAGAATACAGCGTTGCTATCTCGTTCTTGAATTAAAAAGTCTTTGTATTTTTGGATTTCATTTGCAACGTCAAGTTGTTGCCTGTCCTGACCTCCGCCGATAAAATACAAATCGTGAGGTTTAAAATCATCACCAATGTTGATTTCTTCAGCAATAAATTCTATTCCTCTCCATTCACATCTATTTTTTAGAGTAATAACATTACCTGTATCACCATAAATGTTAAGTAATTTTGGATAAATATGAGCGAATGTAATTTGTAATTTTTCTTCCATAAACACAGTTTAGTATAAATTTTTTTGATGGGCAAGAGGATTAAGTTTGAGGTTTAGAGGTTTAGAAAATTTTCATCTTACTTTAATACAACAAAACGGCGCGCAGGTCGAAGACCTGCGCGCCATTAAAAGTTTCTAAAACTTTCGTTACTGACTATTTGCCGTTAACAACAGTTTTGAATTTTTTACCTGCTGAGAAAGCTGGAACTGTTTTAGCAGGAATTTTGATTTCTTTACCAGTTTGTGGGTTTCTGCCGTTTCTAGCAGCGCGTTTGCGAGGTTCGAATGTACCAAAACCAACTAAAGTAACTTTTTTACCTTTAGCAACTGTTTTTTGGATTGTATCTACTAAAACACTTAAAACTTCGTTAGCGTCTTTTTGTGTAACTTTTGCTTTTTTTGAAATTTCTTGTACTAATTCTTCTTTGTTCATTTTCATTTCCTTTCTTAAATCAATGTACAGCTATCAGTATATTATAAACCCCATAATATTGGCAAGAATATTACAAAATTTAACATGTTCAGCTTTTTAATTCTCGAGAATTAAGCTATTATTGTGTTTTGCTCGTTTTACATTCTTAATATTTCTATACAAAAAGTAAAAAAACAACTTTTTATATGTAATTGAAAACTGTTTTTGGTATAATTATTCAGTAATGCGATTTTTCGTTAGAGGAATTAGATGAAAGAAAGATTAATATTTTTCGTTATATTTGTAGGATTGATAGTTTGTTTGTACATTTATCAATACCACTTTAATACAATTTGGGGATTAGTTGGTCTTATTATCTGTATGTCTGTATACGTAGTGTATATGACTTTAGCTGACAAGCACAAAAAACGTCAATTAAGAAAAAATCCTCAAGTTATTAACGAAAATTACAAACCATACGTTACAATTATGGTTCCTGCGCATAATGAAGGTGCAGTTATTTCTCAAACAGTAGAAAATATTTTACAATTAGATTATCCAAATTATGAACTTATTGTTATTGATGACAGAAGTGACGACAATACTGCAGAAGTAATTAGAAATTTAGAACAAAAACATGACAAAGTGAAAGCTTTGATTAGGGATAAAAATGCATTTCCAGGTAAATCAGCAGTTTTAAACGATGCGTTTAAATATGCAAAAGGCGATGCAGTTTTAGTATTTGATGCAGATGCAAGAATTGAACCAGATTTTTTGAATAAATTAGTTCCAAATTTAGAACCAGAAGATGTTGGAGCAGTTCAAGCAAGAAAAATTATTTCAAACAGAGATGTAAATTTCTTAACTCGTTGTCAAGACAATGAAATGACACTTGATTCTCACTTCCAAATTGGTCGTGATGCGGTAAAAGGTGCTGTTGAATTAAGAGGTAACGGTGAATTAATTAAGAGAAAAGCTCTTGAAGACATTGGTGGTTGGAACAATTACACACTTGTAGATGATTTGGATATGTCTACAAGACTTCATATCAAAGGTTGGGATATTCGTTTTTGTCCAGAGGCAGAAGTTAGAGAAGAGGCTGTAATCTATTTAATGCCACTTTATAGACAACGTAGACGTTGGTATGAAGGAACAGTAAGACGTTATTTAGAATTGTTTGGTGATGTAATCACTTCAAAAAAAATGTCTTTACGTGCAAGATTAGATATGACAGCTTATTTGTCAGAATTTTTAATGCCAACTTGGTTCATTTTTGAAGTTATAATCAGATGCTTTAAAGTCTTGACAGGTAAAGTTTCTGTAGATGATATCGGTATAATTACATCTCTTTTGGTAGGTCTTGTAATCGGTATTTGCTTTACTTTGGCAACTCGTTACAGCTTAAGAAAATATAATAATTTGGGTCGTTGGGAAGCTTTAAAACAAGCAGTTGAAACTTCAGCTTATATTTTGGCAGTATGGTTTCCAGTTGCGTTTTATATCTCGTTCAAAATCCTTTTGAAACCAAAAGATATGGATTGGGGTAAAACAACACACGGGCTTGTTTTGGAAGAAGAACAACATCGTCAAGATAACAAAGAAAAAGAAACAGTCGGAGTATAAATTCTCGGAAGGGGTAGATATATGTTAGCTGGTATTAAAGAAAAAATTAGAGCAGTTCAAGATTTTCCAAAAGAAGGTATCTTATTCAGAGATATCACTACAGCTCTAAAAGAACCTGAAACTATGAGAAACATGGTTGATTATTTGTATGAGCACTATAAAGATAAAAAAATTGACTATGTTGCTGGCATGGAATCAAGAGGTTTCATCGTAGGTATGCCTTTGGCGTACAAATTGAATGTTGGTTTTATTCCAATCAGAAAACCTCATAAATTACCAGCACCAACTTATAAAGAAACTTATGAATTAGAATATGGTACTGATACAATTGAAATGCACAAAGATGCAATTGAAGAAGGTAAAAATGTTCTAATCGTAGATGATTTATTGGCAACAGGCGGAACAGCAAGTGCAGCTTGCAGACTTATTGCTCAAGCAAAAGCTAATGTTGCAGGTGCAGCATTCTGGATTGAATTAAACGGTCTAGGTGGACGCGAAAAATTAGAAAAATTAGGTGTTGACGTTCTATCAATGTTGCAATACTAATAGTTAAGAGTTAAAAATGAAACAATTTAACCTAAAATATTTTTATATTGTCTTATCAGTTTTTATTTTTGTTCTTTTGTTTCAAACTTGTTTGCGATATGAGTATCATGTAGTAGCAAATGGTATAGCAACGTTAAGAATTGATAAACTTACAGGAAAAACAAAATTAATAAAAAATATTCCTAATAAACCAAAACAAAAACAAGAAATAAAAAGAGAAACGCCAAGTTTATTAGATGGTTATAAAGAAGAATAAAAAGGCGAGCGCACAGTGCTCGACTTTTTTATTTATGACATCTGAACCTTGCATAATCTTTGTATACAGAATTGTTACCAGTTTGCTTGTCAAATGATTCGTAATAGGCGTAAGCCTTGCAGTAGTCACCTTTTTCTAAATAAACACCTGCGGAATTTTGGATAAAACACTCGTCTTGAGTTATTTTATAGGTTTCCTCAAGGTCGTTTAGAGCGTTGTCATATTCCCCTGCAATCAAATAAACACTTGCTCTTTCTTGGTAAATTCTAGCGTTTTCAGGTGAAAGTTTTATTGCTTCATCAAACAAATCAAGAACTTTTGGAGTAATTTTTTGTTCTTTTTTGAAATTCGCAACTGCCATTTCTGAATAAGTGTCGGCTTTTTCTTTTAATTCAAGTGATTTTTCAAAATATTTTAAAGAGTTGTCGTATTCTTCAAGGTTAAGATATGCGGAACCTTTTAAATAGTATAAAAGCGCTGATTTTGGTGCTACTTTTAATAAAAAATCAACTTTTTCAATAAATTTTTTAGGATTTGTGTTTAACTCTTTAAAAAATGAATTACAAGTTTTGCAATAAATTCCTGCAATTACAAACAACACAATTGTAATCAAACTACCGATAAAGGTAAATTTTATTACAATGCGAAATTTGTCAAAATTTTCTTGAATTGTATCTAAAAGTTTATCCATAGATTATGTTTAATGATTTTTCTTTTGGTGTCTAAAACTTTCTTGGATTAATGTTGTTTACCCAATTTTCTTCAATTTTTTCTAGCGAAATACCTTTTGTTTCAGGTACAAAGAAGTAAACGAAGATTATACATAGGATTGAAACGAAGCCAAACATCCAGAAAGTCCATGCTCCGCCAATTCTGTGTAATAGAATTGGGAAACTTGCAACAACAAAGAAGTTGAACGCAAAGTTTGAAACTGTGCAAATACTCATTGAAATACCGCGGATTTTCAATGGGAATACTTCTGATACGATAATCCAGCCAACAGGACCTAAGCTCATTGCAAAGAAGATGATGTAGGTTACCAAACTTCCAACGGCAACCCATTTTTGGTATGAACCTAAAACGTCAGCGAATGCAAAAGATGTGCCAAGTGCAAATAAACTCAACATTACACCTGTCAAACCAAAGTATAACAAAGGTTTTCTGCCCAATTTATCAGTAAAGTATATTGCAACAATTGTCATTAAAAAGTTGATTATACCAATACCAGCGGTTGCATAAATTGCTGTAATATTACTATCAAAACCAGCAGATTTAAAAATTGTAGGAGCATAATAAATAATGGTATTAATACCTGTGCAAATTTGTGCAAACATAATGCCAATGCCTACAACAAATGGCATGACCATCCATTTTTTGAATACAAATTTTTCATCTTTTTTAGAACTTTTACTGATAGTTTGTTTAATATCTTCAATTTCTTTGTCTGCATCAATATCAGGCTCAATTTTCTTGAACACTTTTTTCGCTTCTTCATCACGTTTTTTGCTAACAAGCCAACGAGGAGTGTCTTGCATTAAGCTCATTCCAACTAATAAAATCAAACTTGGAACAACACCTGCAAATAACATCCAACGCCAACTATAAATTGCGTTTGCAAAAGCTGAATTTATTACATAAGAGAACAATATACCTGCTGTAATTGCCCATTGGTAAAGTGAAACAAGAGTTCCACGCAAAGCTTTTGGTGAAATTTCTGATAAATACAATGGAACAACAAAATTAACAATACCAACGGCAAAGCCGACGAATATTCTTGAAATTATTAAAACAAGTACATTTGGGGCTAAAGCGCACATAATTGAACCTGTCATAAAGATTATGGCAGTTGCCATAATAATTTTTTTACGTCCAAAAATGTCTGCTAAAATGCCATTAGTCGCTGCACCAATAACCGCACCAATTAGAACGGAACTTACTAAAAAGCCTTGAAGTGAATCAGACAAATCCCAAGTTTCGTTGATAAACAATAATGCACCAGAGATTACGCCTGTGTCGTATCCAGAGAGCAAACCACCTAAAGATGCAACAATAGCGACAACATAAAGCCAAATGTATTTTCTCATAAACGTCCTTTCTTCTTTTTATAATATAATACTATATAAATACCCAAAAGGAGAAGTTATGACACACGTAAATGGACTAATTAATGTAGAAAGACTTAAAATTTTATTTGTAAAAATGGCTGAAGTTGATACGGGTTCTTGCGAAGAAACAAAACCTAAAATGGGAGCAAGTACAAAAAAACAAGTCGAATTTGCTAAAAAAATTCTTGTAAAAGAGTTAAAAAAAATGGGTTTGAAAGATGTCAAACTGGATAAAACTCATACAGTAACAGCGACTTTAAAGGGTAATATCAAGGAAAATTTAACAATTGGCTTAATTGCACATATGGATACGAGCGAACAAGCACCAACAGGACCTGTTAAACCACAAATTCATAACTACAAAGAGGGTGATATTGAACTAAATGGCGTAAAAATAGATGCTATTGATTTAGAACCTTATAAAAATAATACGATTATAACTTCTGATGGCACAACGCTTTTGGGCGCTGATGACAAGGCTGGTGTTGCAGAAATGTTTGAAGCTGTAAAAGTTTTGATTGAAAATCCAGAAATCAAACATCCTACAATAAGAATTGCGATTACTCCAGATGAAGAAATAGGTGAAGGTGTAACAGATTTTGATATTGAAAAGTTTGGTGCAAATGTTGCCTATACAATTGACGGCTCAGAGGTTGACAATATTGAATCAGAAACCTTTAATGCATTTAATCCAGAAGTTATAATTGAAGGTGTGCCTGTTCATTGTGGCTATGCTTATGGCAAAATGGTTAACGCAATTGAAGTTGCAAGCGCAATTATGAATAAAATTCCAAAAAATGAACTTCCTGAAACAACAAAAAACAAAGAAGGCTATTATCATGTAGACAGCATTAATGGTGATGTAAATAGGGTTGTAATGAAGATGTTAGTTCGTGATTTTGATTTTGACAACGAATTAAAAAGAATTGAGTTTTTACGCAATGTGATAAAAGAGGTTGAAAACGAGTATAAAGGCTGTAAAATTACCTTTAAGGAAAACGAAAAATATCACAATATGAAAGAAAAATTGAACGAGTTGCCAGAGGTAATTGAGTATGCTAAACTAGCCCTAAAGCGTTCAGGATTTGATAATCCTAAAGAACCACCTGTAAGAGGCGGAACAGATGGCGCAATGCTTACATTAAGAGGTCTTTTAACTCCAAATTTAGGCACAGGCGGGGTCAACTTCCACTCTAAGAAAGAATTTATCTCACTTCAAGCTATGCAAAAAAGTGTTGAAAATATTATAAATTTAGTTTCAGTATGGGCTGAAAAAGCAGAAGAAATAACTAAAAAGCTATAAAAATGATTAAAGAAAAACTACAAAATAATATTTTTGTAATAGCCTTCAAAAACCTTCGTTGGTTTGAGTGGGTAATGTTTTTGGCAATGGTTTTTATTGGCGCATTTTATATGCTTACTGACAAAACCCACCCACATTGGTACTTGGTTGTGAATTATATCTGTTCAATTATGGGTATTTCTTGCATTTTCTTATGCGCTCATGCCAGTTGGCCAAAATGGATTTTTGGGATTATAAATACGGTTTTGTATTCAATAATTCTTTTCTATAACCATGTTTATGGAACTTTTGCACTTGAAATGTTGTATTATTTGCCTTGCGGAATTGTTGGTTTGTATTTGTGGACGAAACACCTTGATAACAAAGAAAAAGACAAGTGTAAAACACGTGTTATGAGTTGGAAACTTAGATTGTTGATGTTTGCAATCGTAATTGCAAGCTCATTAACTTTGAGATATTTTTTGGTTAAAATCGGTGGTGCAACCCCACTTTTAGATGCAATTACAGTGTCTTTGGGAATTATTGCAACATTCTATGAAATTAAACGTTATGCTGACCAATATGTATTATGGCTTATTTCCGATGTAATTGCGATTACACAATGGATTTTGTTGGGTGATGTGATTATGATTACAAAAAAATCCATTTATTTTGTAATGTCGATTATTGGCATAATTAATTGGACTTGTATGCAAAAAGAGAGAAATACAGAAAATTCATAACTTCCCAGCAGCAAATAAATACTTCAGATAACATTTATGTAATATGCTTAATTGCAACATCAATCGCATCTTTTTCCTCTTTAAATAAAGATTCTTCACCGATTTGATCAGTTATTGTATGCATTTCAATAATTTTTTCTCGGACGGTATTGTTAGTAATTACAAGGAATAATTTTATATTTTGCGATTGCAACCTTACAATAATGTCTTCTAACGCAAAGATAGCAGACATATCAAGTTCTACGTTAGAATTGTAAGTTAAAATTATGTATTTGGTTTCTAATAACTCATCAAAATGCGATACAATTTGACTGATTGAACCGAAAAAGAATTGACCGTCTAGGTGAAGGATTCTGATTTTGTAATGAGAATTTTGCTCAATACTAATTTCGTAATCGGAATATGTATCAAACTCTTGCTTTTCTTTAATAACAGTGCTGTCGGCAACTCTTTTTGCGTAAAGTAACGATGATAAAACAATTCCAACGCCAATTGCAAAAATTAAATTGTAAAATACTGTCAAAAGCAAAACAGTTACCAAAACGGTTAAATCATCTTTAGGTGCAAATTTCAAAATTTTTAAAACTTTAAAATCAATAATATCAAGACCAATTTTAATCAAAATACCTGCTAAAACGCAAATAGGAATTTCTACGATAAACCAACTGAATTTTAATAAAACGATTAAAAGAAATAGTGAACTAATTATTGCAGAAAGGTTTGTTTTTGCATCGTTTTTAACCGCTGCAACACTTCTCATCGTTGCGGCAGAACCTCCCATAGAACCTGTTAGAGAGCAGATTAAATTTCCAATTCCGTGAACAAAAATTAATTGTTTAGAATTGTGCTTGTGCTTTGTTAATGAATCTATGATAACGCCTGTAAGCAAGCTTTCGCAAGTTGCTACAAAGGCTAAAGTTAATGCTAATGGAAAATATTTTGAAATTAAATCAATCGAAAAATTTGGAAGAACGAATTTCGGAAAGCTTACGCTCATCGTCGAAATTTTTGCAATATCCCAACCTAAATAATGTGTAACAACAGTCATTACCACAAGAACTAATAACTGTACAGGAATAATTTTTGATATAAATTTTGGAGTGAAAAACAACAATAAAAGTGTTGCAACGCCTAATATTGTCGTTGGTATTCTGATTGAACTAGCTAAAGCGGGCAAATTCATTATGGTTTCAATGGTTGAAGATTTTGCTACCGCCCCTAATAAAACAGGAGCTTGTAAAATTATTATTATTAAACCGATACCGCTTAAAAACCCTGAAATTACAGGATATGGAACATATTTGATAAGTTTAGGCGCAGAGGTTAAAGAAATTAAAACCTGCAAAATTGATGCCATAACTAAAATTAGAATTATGTCAGAAATTTTGCCAGAAGTTACGGCAAAAGCACTAGCTAAAATGATTGCAATAGGTGCTGTTGGACCTGATATGATAGGAACTTTGCTACCGGCAATCCCTACGATAAACGAAAGAATTATTGCACCCCAAATGCCCGCAGAAGCGCCAAAACCCGATGCTACACCAAAGGCAAGCGCTTGTGGTAGCGCAATGATACCAGCAATTATTGCGCCAAAAACTTCACCTTTTATGAAAGAACATTTTTTTAAAATATTTTCCAATAATTTTCTCCGCTAGTTACTTAAGACAATTTTATCATAACAATTTTATCAAGCCAATAAGTCAATAAAGATTAAACCTCAATGTCATTACGAACTTGTTTCGTAATCGCGATATCCTTCCGAAAAAACAATGCGACCCTGAACTAAATTCAGGGCGACATTAAATTTATATGTAAACTCTTATGTCATTCTAAACTTGTTTCAGAATCTCATCAGTTTTCCAATAAAATATTTAATCCTCCATCATACCGCACTTGTGGCAGAATTTCACAACCTTTCCAACAACAAATAAACTCCCCACTTGAAAAATAAAACATAGTACATTATAATAAATAAAAAATAAGGAGTATGAAAATGGCTGAAAACATTATAGATAAAGTGCTTCACCTTTGCGGGGGGGGGGCAAACACTAGTAGTAGCGCCACTTTTAGGTCTGATAAAAAGGTGTCTAATTTAATGTTTTTGTTGCGTAGAATCAATATGTCATACCGCACTTGTTGCGGTATCTTTAAAGCTATAGTAGAAAGATGCCGTAATAAATACGGCATGACGAATTATTCAACATTATGTCACCCCTTTGAGAAATCAAATAAAACCTTATGTCATGCTGAACTTTTTGACAAAGCGAACAAGCGAAAATTTGAGCTTAGTGAGCCTGTCCCTCGTGTGGCAGCATCTCTTGTTGTAGAGACCCTGAAACGAGTTCAGGGTGACATTAGTATTGGACACACCTTCAAAAAAGCCCTAGCCTTCACGCTTGCAGAAACCCTAATCGTAATGGGTATTATTGGTGTGGTTGCAGCGTTGACAATTCCAAACTTGAACTCATCAACTGCTGACAAAGAAAAAGTTGCTAAGGTAATGAAGATTTATTCAAATTTACAAGATGCGTTTGGCAGGGCAGAAGCTGTTTATGGTCCTGTTAATGAGTGGTTTCAAACTGATACAACAGCTACTGCTAGAGCAACTCGTTTGGGTGAAAGATTAACTGAATTTATGAAAGTATCAAAAAATTGTTCAACCAATAAAACGGATTGTTTTAAAAACTTTTCTACGGCTAATGAAACTAATGTTTATAAATTTATTTCTGCTGATGGAACTTCATTTGGTTTATATACAGGTTCAGAGAATAGATTTGAGAATAGGTTACTTATCTACACTGATATTGATGGTCCACAAAAGGGAGCTAGTATACAAGGAAAAGATATTTTTATATATGATTTTTCTACAGAAGCTGGACAGTTACAACTTACTCATGATGACTTTAGTTCTTATCTAACATCGTGCTCTGGTAATGGTGGTTCGGGAACCTGTACGGCATGGGTTATTGAAAATGGTAACTTAGACTACCTAAAACTTAAAAATGGAAAATGCCCAAATGGAAAAACTCTTGATGGAACAACAAATACATCTTGTAAATAAAATTAGTTAATATGGCTAATGCGCGAGCCGAAGGCTCGCGCATTACTTTTTTGCTATAATGTCTTTATGAAATATATTATTTTATCAGTAATCTTTTTATTTTTAATAATTTGGTCATTTTTTATTGAACCCAAAATGCTTAAAGTTACGGAATTTACTATAAATGATGAGGATTTAAGCGGTTTAAAGGTTGTTTTTGCGGGCGATTTGCATATTAGACCTAACCAAGAAAAAAGATTGATTGAGATTATTGAAAAAATTAATGCGCAAAACCCTGATATAATTCTTTTTGCTGGTGATTTTGCAGCAGGGCATGACTTGAAATCTTCTTTAAATTTTGAAGTTTACGCAAACCATTTAAAGGATTTGCGCGCAAAATATGGCATTTATAGCGTTATGGGAAATCACGATTATTGGGCAGATTATGACGATATAAAAGAAATGCTTGAAGGTGTTGGAATAAAGGTTTTGGCAAATAGCAACGAACCTTTGACACTTGATAATAGCAAAACTATTTATATTGCGGGTGTGGACGACTTGCAAACAAAGACTCCTGATGTAGAAGAAGCATTGAAGGGTACAGAAAATAATCCGACGATATTTCTAACTCATTCGCCAGATATTTTTGTAGAAGTTCCAAAGGGTAATGTAAAATTGACTTTGGCAGGACATGTTCATGGCGGACAAATCCGTATTCCATTTATTGGAGTATTAATAATTCCGTCAAAATATGGCGATAAATATTCACATGGATTGATAGAAGAAGATGGGCAACGAATGATAGTTACAAAAGGTGTAGGAACAAGCATTTTGCCAGTGAGATTTAATTGTATACCTGAGATAGTTGTAATTAATTTTAAATAAATTTAAAAAATCATGTTGACATAAAAAAACTTTTTAGGTATATTAAATATACAAACGCAATAGATGGGCGTTTAGCTCAGTTGGTAGAGCGCTTCCCTTACAAGGAAGATGTCGGGAGTTCGAGCCTCTCAACGCCCACCATAAAAGACCGGATAACTGATGTTATTCGGTCTTTTATTATGAGTTTTATAGAGCGAGAACTCCACAAAGCGGAGCTTTGTTTTAGGAGTTCGGCGCGAGTGAGCAGAGGGCGAAGACTTGAATATTTTGAAAAACAAAAAAGTTTTGAAAAATATTCAAGCGCAGACCCGTTTAACGCGAACGAGCAAGACAAGCCTCTCTGCAGATTCGAAAGATTTGAGAGGTATCTCACATCCCGAAGTTTTGCTAAAGCAAAACGGGAGTTCTCTTCCCACCAAAATATGACATTTAGTCATATTTTGTCGTGACCCTTCTCAACGCCCACCATTTTTAGAAAAAGAGCCTTTAATGACTCTTTTTTCTTGCCCTGATTTGATTTTAAAAGTTCGATTATTTTGAGTATTGAATTGCGAGAGTTCCATAATACAAAAATTTTGTTTTATAATTGAAGAATGGAAAAGACACAGAAGATTAAACATTATATTATTTTGGCTTTAATTTTGATTTTTGGGCTTGTGATTAGGCTTTCTAATCTCGAAAAACCGACGGGCGGTTTGTGGCACGATGAAGCCACTGCGTACGCGATTGCAAGCGCTTTGCCTGATTTGAGTTTTAACTTTCATAGATTTTTAATCTTTCCATTATATTTTATTTTCTACAAATTATGGATAACTGTTTTTTCTAATTCTGATTTTGCAATTCGCTTGATGTCAGTGTTTTTCGATATATTAGCGATAATTACTACATATTTTGCTGGCATGCAAATTACAAAAAATTTGAAATTTGAAAACTTAAAATATAGAACAGGACTGATTTTTGCACTTCTTTATGCTATAAATTCTTCATTTATTTACTACGCACAAGAGGCGAAATTCTACTCTATGACTTTCTTTTTAATTAGTTTAACAACGCTAACGTTTTTAAAATTAATTGAAAATTTTGATAAAAAATCTCTAATTTTCTTTGTTATTTCAAGTGTTTTAATGCTTTATACTCAAACAACACTCGTTGTAATAACGATTTTGTTCACAATTTTAGCGTTTTCCTTTGCTATAAAGACTAAAAAGTTGGATATTTTGTTTGTTTTGGCGAATTTATTAGTATATTTACCTTTGATAATATTTTTAATTATTGAAAAAAACTATTTTTCAGGGAATTTCGACATAGTTCATTTTGATAATTCGTTTATTTTGATAATGCTTCAAAACTGGTTCAGTCCTGTATTGACATGCTTACAAAATAATATGCCAAATTATAAAATGTTGTTTATGTTATTTTTTATAAGTCCAAAATTTTGGTTTAGCATATTATTCCCAATATTCTTCATGATTACAGTTTTTGTTTTGGCATTAAAAAATAATAAAATTTTACGATTTTTGGCAATAATTCCGATATTTTTTGTTGCTTTTCATATAATTCTTTCTCAAACAGAATTTTACAGCGCGAATATTCGTTATACATTAATAGTTTTGCCAATTGTATTGATGATTTCAGGGGTTTATATCGCACAAAATCTTGATAAAAAGTCAATGAAAATATTTTTGACAATTTTTATTTTGGCAAATTTGTCGATTTTATTCTCTCCTTATAGTGCAACAAAAATTCAAAGACCTTTTGGATACAAGGTTTTAGCTGATACTCTAATTAAAAATGATATAAATTCAAATTATAATTTTATTATGCCATTTAGCGAAAAATTGGTTGAAAAATATTATAAAATTAACGGTCGAGCAGAAAGTTTTTATATGCTTAATGCTGTTAATGCGCAAAAAACGTACCTTACAGATAAAGAAATTGAAGAAATTTCTAAAAAACACAACATGGTTGAAAATTATAAACGATACTTGTTGTCAGATAAAATTACAAAAGAGTTTTCTGATTATGTTCTAACCCATTATGCAAAAAATTCTAAAAATATTGTTTTGGTTATTGATAAAGGTATTTGTATGTTTTCAAATAAGGATATGCAATCAATTTTGAATAATGGTGGAACTGTTCCAATTCAGTTTATGCGTTTGTCAAAGCTTAATAATGATTTAATTTCTGTATTAAGCGCTAATTATAAAGTTCAAAAACACGTTCTTGACGGTAATTGGGAAATTTTTGTGTTTGAAAAATAGCCTTTTTAATTTTATATCTCCTTAACCTTTTCATAACATTTTGCCCTAAAAGTTAAGACTTTGTTAATTCTGACGATTTTTTGAAAAAAAGAGTTATAACGTAAGTGTAAGGAATGAAAGATAAAAATCGGAGGTATTAAAAATGAGATTTAATGTTATTGAAAGAGAACCAGATATGTTATTTTCAGGCGTTCGTAACAATCTTGAAAACCTATTAAACGCTGTTATGATTGGTGATGCTTCAGATTTAGAAAATAGAATGTACCAACCATTGTCAGAAGTAAGAGAAAATGAAACAGAATACAAAGTAAGTGTTCAATTACCTGGCATCAAAAAAGAAGATATTAATATCGAATTAGACAAAAATACTTTGACAATTTCTGCAGAAAGCAAATTTGAAGAAGTAAAAGATAATGAAAACTTACATTACTCTCAATTCTCTTATGGCAAATTCCATAAAACAATCGAATTAGCAAAACCAATTGACGTAGAACATTCAAATTGCGAATACAACGATGGTATTTTACAAATTACATTGAAAAAACAAGAAGGTAAAAAGGAAACACATACATTGAAAATTAAATAATAATGTGGATGTAATAAGGAAAGTAAACAGACATTAAATTAACGGGCGGAGCCGAAGGCTTCGCTCGTTAATTGTCTATACAAAAATATTATTTTATTGTTTCTCCTAAATTTTTTAATAAAAAATATTTATAAATAGTATTTAAATATTGTAATTATATTTTGATATGGTATTTTATAGAATAGTTATATTTAAATGTAGGCGCTTGTTTAAGATTAAACAGGAAATTATAGGAGAAAAAATGGATAAAAATGTTATATGTATAAAATGGGGAACAAAGTTTGGACCAGAATATGTAAATAGATTACATGATATGGTAGAAAGAAATTTGACTATTCCACACCGTTTTGTATGTTTTACTGATGATGCAAATGGTTTAAATGAAAATATTGAAGTAAGACCTTTGCCAGAATTAGATGATGAGGGCATTCCTGATAGATGTTGGAAAAAATTAGGATTATTTACAGACAAGTTAGCAGATTTAACTGGTGAAGCTTTATTTTTAGATTTAGATATAATTATCAGAGATAATATTGATTGCTTTTTTGAAAGACAAGGTGATTTTTTCATCATAAAAGACTGGGATTTTCCAAATGATATAATTGGTAATTCTTCTGTGTTCAAATTTGCAGTAAATAAACATAAAGACATTATTGAAAACTTCTATAAAGAAGGTAAAGATATCCGTAAAAGATATAAAAATGAACAAGCTTTCTTGTCATATCAAATGAAAGATAAAGGTATGTTGCAATATTGGGATAAAAATTGGTGCGTAAGTTTTAAGAGAAATTGTTTGCAACCATTCCCTCTAAACTTCTTTAAAGAACCTCGTGATCCACAAGAAGCTAAGATTTTAATTTTCCACGGTAGACCAACTCCAGAGCAAGCATATAAAGGATATTGTGGAAAAGGTGGGTTTAGATATGTAAAAGCAACAAAATGGCTTGATAAATATTGGAGTTACAACAAATAATGAAAGATTTTTGCAAAAATCTTAAAGAAAAAACGATATGTATATTGTTTGGAATTTCAGCATTTTTGATTGAAATTTATACAAAAATATTCAAAAAAGACGAAAACGAAGATGTTGATTTTGAATATGAAAACGAATAAAAGCAGGGCGATGGGTTTTAACCCACCGCCCTGCTTTGTTGTATTTAAAATTTATTTTCTACCTAAAACTTTTCGCCAAAATTTAATCCATTTTAGGCGTTTTTTATGTTTGCTGTTGAATTTTGCAACACGTTCGTTTTGACCAATAATATGGTTTGTTAAGTTTCTGTCAACACGTGAATTTGAAGCGATTACGCAGTCTTTCATACAAACGTTATCAGCAATTTCAACGCCGTCCCATAAAATGCAATTTTCTAAAGTTACGTTTTTGCCGATATAACAACCTTCACCGATTACAGAATGACCGATGAATTTCACTCCTTGTGAAAGATGACTATTTCCGCAAATGTAACTTCCTGTTTCAGTTTTGGTAATTTTGTCGTGTTTAAAGCTGAATAAATTGTTGAATAAATCCCAATGAGTTTGCTTGTATTGGTCCAATGAACCTATGTCTGACCAATATTCTTCAACAGGGAATACATTGATTTGTCTATCTTGCAACAATTTTGGGAATACATTTTTTGCAAAGTCACAAAATTCGCCGACAGGAATGTAGTCAAAAATTTTGTAATTAAAAATGTAAATACCAGTGTTTATTAAATTACTTTTTGCATCTTTGATTGCAGGTTTTTCTTGAAACTCAGTAATAAAACCTTCTGAATCAGTAACAACAACACCAAAGTTTGGTATATCTTCTTCTTTTACTGGTTTAACACCGATAGTAGCGATAGCACCAGAGTTTTTGTGAATTTCCATACCTTTCATTAAATCAGCGTTTGTAACTCCGTCAGCCGAAAGTACAAAGAAATCTTCGCCTTCATTAAAGAAGAATTGGCATTTTTTAACACCACCAGCAGTACCAGAAAGGGATTCTTCTGTGATGTAATTAAAATTGATACCTATATCGTTTTTAATGTATCTTGCAACGATTTGTTCAGCAAGGTAAAAAGTGTTTGCAACAACGTCTTTAACGCCAATAGCCTTTAAGTTTTCTAACAAAATATCCATAACAGGCTTGTTTGCAATTGGAACAAGCGGTTTTGGAACGCTTTTTGTTAATGGGTCTAAACGAGAGCCAACTCCAGCAGACATAACCATCGCTTTATACATTATAAAATCTCCTAAATTCTCTTGTTACAAATGTTACCATAAAAATTTGATTGATACAAGTACGTAAAAATATTTTTGTTATATAATATTTAATGTTAAGAATATTAATGGAGGAAACATGAAAGATATTCAAATTACTAAAGAAGTAGAAGAAATGTGTCCTATAAAAAGAGGTGTTAAAGGCGTGCCTGCACCTATTCCACAAGAAGGTGAATGGACAAAATGTAAAGAAATCAAAGATATTTCAGGTTTAACTCACGGTTGTGGTTGCTGTGCACCTCAACAAGGTACTTGTAAATTAACTTTGAACGTTAAAGAAGGTGTTATCCAAGAAGCTTTAGTTGAAACTATTGGTTGTTCTGGTATGACTCACTCAGCAGCTATGGCTGGTGAAATTCTTCCAGGTAAAACAATTCTTGAAGCTTTAAACACAGACTTAGTTTGTGACGCTATCAACGTTGCAATGAGAGAATTATTCTTACAAATCGTTTATGGTAGAACTCAATCAGCTTTCTCTGAAAACGGTTTACCAGTTGGTGCTGGATTAGAAGACTTAGGTAAAGGTTTATGCTCTATGTGTGGTACAATCCACTCAACTAAACAAAAAGGTGTTAGATACTTACAATTAACAGAAGGCTACATCTTACAATTAGGTTTAGATGAAAATAACGAAGTTATTGGCTACCAATTTATCAACTTAGGTAAATTTATGGATGCTATCAAGAAAGGTATGAACCCTCAAGAAGCATACGATAAAAACATCGGTACTTATGGCAGATTTGCAGATGCTGTTAAATACGTAGATCCAAGAAAAGAGTAAACGTTAGCCGATGTGAAGTCAAGCACACGGCGACGATGAGTCGGCGGAGCATTGACGTAACATAATATCACCGCCGTTGTGAATGAAGCGTAAGTGAATGAACGAAGCAATCTTTGATTGCACAGGCGGAAAAACTAAGAAATTCTGAAACAAGTTCAGAATGACAAACAAAAATAGTTAATACAAAATTAATTAAAAAAGGAAAATAGAAAATGACAGTAAAATTTGAAGGACAAGACAGACGTCAAGCAACTTTAGATAAAG
>ERZ808275.256-NODE-256-length-26048-cov-6.180933_pt1 | contig 26048 bp, 38 predicted proteins | sample MGYA00520894_ERZ808275 | MGnify/ENA primary metagenome ERZ808275 (study PRJEB31516, sample SAMN03275598) | gut metagenome | biome: mammalia-associated habitat; material: feces | host: Papio cynocephalus | place: Kenya | collected 2012-08-03 ...
AATCAGAAGTGCACATACATTAGGTATGTCTAGAGACTTAGCTAAAATGGCGGGTAAAACTTATGGTGAGTTAAACATAAATATGAAAGATTTTTTAAAGCGATTTAATATTACTGAAAAGGATTGGGATATACTTCGTAAGTATGGCATTAAATCTGCTAACAATGGTGATAAATTCATGTTGAATGAAGCCATAAAAGAAATACCTGATGAATCTATAGCGGAGCTTTTTGGAATCAAGATTCAAAAAGTTAAGAAGGATGCTGACACGGCTTCTTTAGCAAAAGCAGGCCGATTATATGCAAGAGCAATTGAATCTAAACGTAATCAATTAGCAGATAAACTACAAACAGCTTTATTAGCTTCAGGTATGGAGACAGTTTTATTACCAACAGTAACAGAAGCGGGCTTCTCGAAGCAAGCTACAGCTCCTGGGACTCATTTAGGCGAAATGTTGCGCCATGTAATTCAGTTTAAACAATTCCCTCTGGCTTTATATAATATCATTCTTAAAGGCATCGCTAGAGAGTATCGTGAAGCGGGCCCAATGGAGGCAATTAAAACTGGTGCCGTATTTATGGCTGGCATGATTGCAATGGCTTATTTATCTATGACAGCTAAAGATTTGTGCAATAATAGAACACCGCGGGATATTACTGACCCAAAAGTATTTGCAGAAGTCGTAGTTCGTTCTGGTGCATTAAGTTTATATGGTGATTTATTATTGAACGACACATCACGCAGCCCATATGAAATCATGGGAACTTTCCTTGGTCCAACCGCATCGAGTGTTGGTGAATTAAGTCAGATTGCCTCCAAAGCGATGTTTAATGGAGAAAATGTTGCAGATGATTTAACTAAGTTCGCTATTCAGAGAGCTCCAGCACTTGGGGTAATGAATCCAGCAACAAGCGTCTTGGCTTATACAAACCTATTCTATTTAAAACCTATTTTGAACTATTACATTTATGACAATATCAATGAAATGTTGAATCCGGGTTATAATGAAAGAGCTCGTGCACGATTGTTACAACAAGGCAGAGACTTTTTAATAAATCCACAATACTAGTTCACAAAATGAAGATTCTATGCTATAATAATTAAAGGAGGAAGACTCAAAATGCTTGAGAATACTAACATAAAACAATTTTATCCAGGTCCAATTCTGAATAAAACATTAGACATTACAGACTTTTTATTTAAAGACCCAGAACAGATTCATATTACTTATACATATAAAAATGAAGACGGTTCTCTTGACAATAGAGAACTTATTTATGGTACAGAATATGAAGTAGCCAAGATTCTTCCTTCAGACGTAACTCAAGTAGATGCAGCATTAACTGCCTCTACAGGTAGAGTAACTTTAAAAGCGGATATTAACGTAGTTTTAGGCGAAAGACTAACTATATATCGTGAGTCAGAAATTATCCAAGAGACTCAATATCCAAGAACTGGTCCTTTTCCTGCAGCGTCTCATGAAGGCGCATTAGATTATCTTACAATGCAGAATCAAGAGCAACAAGACCAGATAGACCGTTCATTAAAAGTGCCTATTTCTACAGCTAATTTTGATGGGACCTTGCCAATCCTGGTTCCAGCGAGAGCTTTGAAAATCAATGATAGTGGTTCTGGATTTGAATTTTCTGAATATGACCCGGATACAGCCTTAGAGACTACTAAAGAATATATGGAAGGTGCACAAACTGCAGCTTCAAATGCTCTGGCTTCACAAAATGCAGCTGCATCAAGTGCTAATTCTGCAGCTAATAGTGCTACTGAAGCAGGGAACCTTGTGACAAGTGGGATTGCGGATATAAATGATTTAATAGCTGCAGCAGATAATAATCTTGATGCAAAAATTGACACCGGAGCAACTACCCTTACTAACACAATTGATACTTTTAAAACCTATATGAATGAAAACCCATATAGTGGTAAAACTATTGGGGAATTCTTTTGGACCTTTAGAAAAGACACTATCAACGGTGCTTATGAATGTAATGGGCAAGAGTTTGAGAAAAGCTTATTCTCTGGTGACCAAAATCCTTATGATTTATTAGTAGCAGGTAAGCTACCTGTAAAAACTTATGAGGAATATCAAGCAGAAATCGAGGCTCATGGAGTTTGTACATACTTTGGTTTAGATACAATAAATCAGAAATTTAAAGTACCTAAAATTAAAGAAATTTATGTACAAGCTGATGAAGTAAATAAAGTCGGTCAATTTGTTGCAAGCAGCTTGTCAAATGTATCTGGTATTATTGGGTCAATTAAGTTAAGACCAATGGTACAGCTTGTAACATCAGCTACTGAAGTATCATTTGCAGATTATGAAGAGCAATTTACAGCAGCGTTGAATAATGCAATTGCTAATCTTACTGCAACAGGCCAAGCATATCTTGAGGATTTGACTCCGAATAGATTTATACAATTTTCCAATCGTAGACGAATCAAGATTAAAGGAAATACCTTCTTGAGATTGGATTGTCCTTCTCAGAATAAAACTTTATGGTACTCAAATCTAAATGACATCGAAGTTGAAGCCGAAACCTTGCTGGATGAAGGAGGAACCTTCCAAAATGGAAAGGCATACAATTTATTTTTGGTACCAAATGCAAATTACAACGGTGTAGAACTTAAAGCATCATTAAACTCTACAGCTCCAACTGGCTACACACCAGGTGACACAAGAAGGATAGGTGGCTGGCATACTGAATGTGCCAACGTTGGTGATACATCAAGCTGGGCTCCAAATCACAAGCTAAATGGCTGGCTTGCCGGGGATATTTTACCTTATTCAGTTTGGACCTTGTATCATAGACCATACGCATCGCCAAATAATACTATCTACATCCCCTGTGGGATTCCATTCTGGCGTACAATTTATGACCACTCTGGTACATTGGCGACTACAAATTTTGAATTCGGTGGCACAATTACTAGAAGCCGTTCATTCTATGGTCATATGCAGGATATGATGCATGCTGGTTATATTTTGCCAACATATGAACAAGCTGCAATCTCTGGTTTTGACTGTGAACCTCTAAAAGCTATAATGGGTAAAGCAGAAGCCTCTGTTATAACTGCTGGGGGTCATGTTAATGAATCAAATCATAGAATTGTATCATCATATGGGGCAGAAGATTGTGTTGGTTGTACTTGGAAAGTTACAACTATCGGGGCAATAGAAGGAAACGGCTGGTCTGTTGACCCATCAGTTGGTGTACATCAGTACGGAAGTGTTCAAGTATTGCGCGTTGGCGGTAACTGGACCGATTCGGGCAATACTGATCCGTTCGCCGCTAATGGCGGCGATTCGGCGCTTACTGCTAACTCCGGTGCTACGTCTTTCGGGGTAAGTTATCCATTACCACGTAAAAGTGAGGCTAATGTATGATGAAGATTTTATTAAAGGGTATTAGTCGACTCGAAGCGGTGCACGTTGGTGGTAACTGGGACAATTCAGGCAATGCTGGTCCGTTCGCCACTAATGGCAACAATTCGGCGCTTACTGCTAACTCCAATGTTGCGTCTTTCGGGGTAAGCTCTCGGTTTGGGCTACAATGGCCCAGATGGATAGCTAGACTAACTATCCGCTCTCAATTTGAGAGAAATACACAGCATAAAAAGGTTCCTACTAGTAGGAAGTCCGAAAGGAGGAATCTTTTTGAAGAGATTAGGTAAGCGTGCTTGGGAACGCTTTTTAACAATAGAAAATTTTAGGCAAGCTTTTAAACGAGCTAGTAAAGGCCGTGGTTTTAACTCTGATATAAGGAAAATTCGTGGTGTGATTCGACCTGGTGAAACTTGGGAAGAGTATTTTGAACGAAGAGACAAGAGAGTTGACCGATTTTTACAGCATATTATTTATCGTTTAAAGACTTTTCAATACACCACTGGTGCTTACGAGCCACATCATGTGAAGGACCCAAAACCAAGAGTTATCTATGTTTTACGTATGTACCCACATAGAATTGTACAACATGCGGTAATCCAAGTATTAAAAGCCTACATGGATAAGCAATTTATTTATCATAATTATGCTTGCAGAGATAAAAAAGGTCAACATCGAGCTAGTGCTAATCTTCATAAGTTAGTCAAAAAATATACTTATTGTTTTCAGGGTGATGCAAAAAAGTTTTACCCATCAATACATCATGAAACCCTGTTCCAGATTATGTCGCATAAAATCAAAGATAAATATATCTTATGGTTATTAAAGGACATTATTAATTCAATGCCTGGTGAAACAAATGTGCCTATTGGTAACTATACTTCTCAGTGGTTTGGTAATATGTATATGAATCAATTAGATATGTTCATCAAGCATACGCTAAAATGTACTACTTATATGCGTTATATGGACGATTTCTTTTTATTCAGTAATGATAAGAAAGAACTACAACGCTGGGGCTGGGAAATTGAAGGTTACCTAGCCGGAAGACTTGCATTAAAATTAAGTAAAGGGAAGATTTTAAAATGTAGTAATGGAATCTCGGCCATTGGTTTTAGACATTTTCCAACACATAAACTTCTAACTAAACGCTCAGTAAAAATCATTAAACGAAGAATGAAGAAGCTTCCAGCTAAATGGAATAACGGTGAAATAAACTTATTCACTTTCACCTCACAAATAGCATCAGCTAGAGGCTGGGTTAAAGAAGCAAACTGTTATAACTTTAAAACTTCACTTCATATCTTTGAACTAATAGCATTCACAACAAAAATCAGAAGGAGTAGAAAAATGCGTGGATTTCCAGATTACAATGATATTACAACCCGTAAAGATGTAGAAAATTTATTACCGCTCTTTCCTAATGAAACAAAAGCATTCTTAAAAGAGCTAGCTCTCGATGTATATAAATGGGAGACAGACGAAGCTATCATTAACCCAGAAGAGGGTATTGAAGATGATATGCATCAGTTAATTCCCGTGCAAGAAGGTAATAAAATTATCGGCTACAGACAACAAACATTAGTAGAAGATGAAAATTCTCGTCTTCATAGATTAGGCTATACACTGGGTAAAGTTACTGAGCTAGTTAATAGCTTAGAATAAGGAGGAAAAATGGCAAGAAAACGAGAAATAACCGAAACTGAACAACAACGTCAAGCTAGAATCTTTGCAGAAGTATATACTCAAGTAGACACAGAAATTACTCAAAAGCACATAGCAAAACAACGTGAGCCAATCATTGTACCGCTTAAGCCATTCTTTGAGCCTACTCAAGTAAATTTAATATTTTTTTATGATAGGGATTCTAAATCTGATTTAAAAATGCTAACTCCTAAAATATATGAAGAAATGGAATGGAATACTTTAATGCAGCAACTTATATCTGCGGGTATTATTGAAAAGGCATATGAGTGTCCAACTGTGGGTGTAGCCTTTGCGAAATTCACAAAATTGGTAGCTTATAATACAGAAAATCCAATGGCTTCTACATTTGAATATTTAGTTGATTTTTATACCCAAGAGGAACTAGATAAATTAACAGCTGCCATTGAAAATTATGAAGTAGTTAACTATGCGAAAAAAGCGGCCTATCAAAATGAGTTGCTAGCTTTAAAAGATTCGGGTGATACAGCTGCACTTCGAACTTTGCAAGCAAAAATCGTATATTAGTCTACAGGGCTATTCACAAAACACCTAGATATATGGTATAATAAATATAGAAAGGAGAAGACTATGTCACAAAAGAAACTTTTAGGATTATTATTATGTCTTTTGTTATGTTCAACTACAGCTTTTGCACAAGACACAAATTCCCCTGTGCAAGAAGTTGAAGTTACTAATTCATACTTAACAAAAGCGCATATCAAAACAAATTCAAAAACACAGATTCAAACTATAAAGATTGAAAAGTCCTTTTTGGTTTGGGTTACAGTTCAAAAAGGTAAGGATAATTCTCCTGCCGTTGATACTGCAAAATAAATTTTTGATGTATTTAAAGATAAATTTTTAGTTCACCGTTTCACAATTATTGGAATTTATATATGAAATACAAAAGAGAAAAAGATTTTCTGCAAGTCTTATGCAGGGAATATTTGGAATACCTATTGGAAAATGTAGGCTGGACCGAGAGCCAAGCCACACTAATCAGAGAACGTTATATTAAGCATTATTCTATTTTGCATACTTGCCTAAATATGGCAATTACTTCTGCTACTTATGCAAGATATTTTGAAAGTGCTTTAGCTAAATTACAAACTTTCTTAATACTCCATCGAGACGAAGAAATCTCCAAATTTTATTGATAAAATCTTGATACTTTTTGAAGCTTTAAAACTCAAAAAGTAAGGTATAATTAAAATATAAGGTCGGCACTGGGTACAGTAAAATAAGGAGACACATTATGCAAATCAAAACAGCAGATGGAGAAAGAAGTGTAGCGTCTCAAGGTGTAGCTGGCACAGCTCTTGGCCTTGGTATCGCAGGAACATTAGGGTTTTTAAACCAGTTCGCCGGTGGTGGATTTGGTGGTAACTTCTTTAACAGAGGTATGGGAGTTGGTCCAGCCGCTGTAGCAGCCGGAGCGGGAGCTGCAATGGAATGTTACGACACTCGTGAAATTGGTAAACTTGAATCAAAAATCGCGAAGCTTGAATCTGAAAGATATACTGATGGTGTAGGTATTGACCTTTACAAAGCTATCATTGCAGAATCAAATAAAAACGATGATAAAATCAATGCAAACTATAAAGAGTTAGCACAATTTGTAGCTGCATTAGATAAACAAATTGCGGTTGATAAACAAGCTACAGTAGATAATTTTGCTTTCTTAAATAACAAAATTGATACTACTAAGAATGAAATCTTGTGCTATTGCAACGCGACATTCGTACCAGGTAAATTAGTAATGCCTTTGTCAAGCATTTGTCCAGAAGCAATGCAAAGATATAATTCATGGACTGCACCTACAGCCGCTGCAACAACTGAAGGTTAAGGAGTAAACAATGAATAACGATGAGCGAGTCGGTGAAATCGATTATTATAAACAACAGTTAGCCCACTTGAGTCATAATCAATTTGGTATGACTCAAACAAGCTACTGGCAAAGGCTAACAGATTATTGTAATAAGATGAGTGCCGACCAACAAATCTTTGTCAATAATAATTCCAAGGTTCAAGAGGCAAGAGCCTCTATGATGGAAGCCTTTAATTTGTTTTTATTCGAACGCTATAAAGAAGACTTTGCTCAGGTTGAAAACTTCCAGAAGCTCTGCGATACATATATTGATACTGTGATTGAAACAAGTAAAGATTATTCTAAACAAGTTTTAAATGCAGCCAATGAAAATGCAAATTTGAAAGCTCGTATTGCAGAGCTAGAAAGGAAGTTGAATGACAAATCTAATTCAAGCGGAACTTGATATTGTTGAAGAGCATCTGTTAACTTGTCTATTTCAGGACGCAAACAATCCTCAAATAAATGGAGCTATAAAATCTTATTGCGCAATTACAGGTAAAAATCCGATTCACTTAATCAATGATTCTATAACTAAATTTGAGCAGATTGTTAAGCCACTGATGCAAGAAAATGGAATGCTAAGCGGAGAAAAGTTATCTCAGTTAATAGCAATAAAATTCAATAAACAAATTCCATTAAGTGATTTTAGATTGATAGATATAACAAGGGCTATAGAACCTTGGCTCTTGACTCTTGGAACTTTCTTACAATAAAGGAGAACACAATGCAAATGTTATCGATAGAACAAGAGATTGATAGACTTGTAGTTTATCAACCAGATAAACTAAAAGAAATTATTTTAGCTTTGCATGACCAAGACCCCAAGCATACAGAAAAAGCTATTCATTACGCCACTATGGGTTACCATTTAGATGAAGAATGTATGAATGAAGCTCTAGCTACTATTGTACGCTATGATGGTATGCGCGCACCATTCTGGTCAATGCAAGAGTTTAAAGACTTATTAGCTAAAAATGGAATTTCTGTCTTAAATGAAAAATACAATGAACACGACCTAAACTTTCTAACGCAATATTATTATGCAGATTTCAAAAGTCTAGGTAAAGACCCTATTAACTTTATACATATAGCAGAAGATAAACTGCATGATATAGATAATCCTAAAGCATGTGAGACAGCGTATTGGAAAGCTCATCACAGACTAAACAAATCAAAATAATCTCCAAATTCCCTGGAACTGAACCCGGGAATTATTTTAATATTTACAAATCTCAATTTGGGTGATATAATATTAAATAGGAGGAAGGCCATGTATAAAGATATTCAGCTTCAATTTGTTACATTTAATAATGAACCACATGTGGATGAAAGAAAAACTAGTTGTCATAATACAGAAGAAATGAACAAAGATATTGCTGATTATCCGTTTATGGTAATGGAAAATGTTTCGTTTGAAATTCGTCTTATTTTTAAGAAAAAATATGCGATAGTTCTCAAAGATACCATACCTGCTGGATTTACTTATAATATGGCGGACATTCCATTCTTGCTTCAACCTATTTCATATGATAAGCATTCTCCATATGTTCGTGATGCATCATTGATTCATGATTATCTATTGAAATATAAAAAAGAACTGTTTAAATTGTGGAACTTAAAAGATTACGGTATGGACCACCGTGACTTTAGAATTCTAACTTCAGATGTCTTTGAATATGTCTTATTACAATCTGGTGTTCCAGCGAAGAAAGCAACAAAAATGCGTAATGCTGTAGACCTATTTCAAAAATTCTGTGTTTGGAGTTGGTTTGGAGTTAAATAATGAATTATAACGAGACTGAAAATCAAGACTGTATGTTAAGACACAAGCGCCTAGATGATACAGAAAAGATGATAACACAAATGTATGAAGTTGTCTGTGGGGGTATTCACCCGGAGAACTCACTAAGTACAAAGGTGGATGAAATGTATCGTGAAAATCAAGGCATGAAAAATTTTATTAGAGGCTGTGTCGTAGCCTTAATTACACTAATTTTCTGGTGTGGCTATCAGTTTGCTACTCTTCAGAATTGTGTTCAACGCATTGAAAAAATGGAGGTAAAAATTGGGCAGCTTAGCAAATAAAATTACATTTCACCATACAGCGGGTATTTATACTCCAAATGTACATGAGAAACATTGCTATCATTATTTAATTAATGAAAAGGGTAGAATCTATAAAGGAGATTTTTCTATTGCGGATAATTATGACTGTACCGATGGTAAATATGCTGCTCACTGTGGCGGAGGTAATACTAAAAATATTGGTATTGCTTTTTGTGGTAACTTCCGTTTTTCAGAAAAGGCTAAAAAGACTAATTACCCACTTACTCGTCCGCAACTAGAAGCAGGATTTAAATTAGCGGCAGAACTTTGTAAAAAATATGGAATTGCAATTTCCCCGGAAACTGTTTTTACACACTATGAATTTGACCAAAGAAAAAAGAAACCAGAAGGCAAAATAGATATTGTCTATATGCCTTCCTTTAATCATGTACCACCTGCAGAGGTTGGAGACTTTATACGAAATAAAGTTAAGTGGTACTTAAATCATATTTAATATGGTAGAAGCCTAATCATACTATCATTCACTTTTTCTATAAATTTAAGCTGACCTGAGCTATTATCATAAATCGGCTGTAAAGTGCCTTGCATATTTGTATCAAAAAGGGTATAAATTTTTGCATTATTTTGACTAGGCCCTTGTGTTTGTACCTGGGTAACTAGCTCGTTACGTGTGGAACTAGGGCAGGTATAATTAGTTACTACACAAGTTAAAACCATCATTAGTAAAATTCTATATTTCATGGGACACTCCTTTCAAAATATTACGAACCTGTTGCCAAGCACAAAAATCACTACAAGTCATATTAGCACATTTTACACAATGTGCACAAAAACGTTCCTGTTCTGTTTTGATTAGCTTAAGTGCATTAACAAGAGATTCTTTCTCTTGTAAAAAATTCGCATTCATTACATCTTGCTGAGCTTTTAGTTGTGCTGCGATTGCTCTTCCGTAGGTCATAGTAACCACTCCTTTGGGTCATCATTAAGAATAGCATCTGCGATATTCATTTTAGCTTTTAGAGCTTTAAGAATTTTTAAGTCTACTGTTCCTGGTGTGACTATATCTATATATTGTACATTTGAGGTTTGTCCGATACGATGATTTCTATCTTCGGATTGTAAACGTTTTTCAAGGTCATAATTGTTGGAGTAATATACCGTAGTTGTGGCTGCTGTAAGTGTGATTCCATAACCACCGGTTTGTGTATTGCCAACAAAGAATCTACATTCAGGGTCCTCTTGAAAGCGCTTAACCGCAAGCTCTCTGTCTGCTTGTGAAGTATCTCCAAAGTAGCTAACAACTGATTTCTTTCCATATTCACTTTCTATTGATGATAATATTTCTTTTATATTCATTCGATAATTAGCCCATATAATAACTTTTCCAGAAGTCTCTTCTAAAATATTCATGAGCTCAGAAAGTCTATTATTCTTAATTAGAATCTCTTCACCAGTATCGGTTTTTGTACAACCACATACAATCTGGTGCATACGAAGCAATCGAGTAATTGCCATTTGTGCAGAAATTTGGTCACCATTTTCCAAGAGAGCTAAGTTCTCTTTTTTGATTGCATCATAAAATGCTTTTTGCTCTGAGGTCATTTCTACTTCACGTACAGTATAAATCTTATCTGGTAAGTCTAAACACTCTTGCTTCGTGATTCTTGTAGAAAAAGTCTTGAGCAAATCTCTTAATTTATCTTCATTTCTATAGCCAACTACTTGCTTAAATGTAGCACCATTATATGGGTTAATTTGGTCTTTCATAATAGCATATTCATTTCTAAAAGTATAAAAACTATTATGACCAAGAATCCCCTGTTTGAGAAATGCACATTGTGCATACAGGTCCAGGGGAGACTTAGTAACCGGTGACCCAGTCAAGATAGCTCTGTAGAAACATCTGTGTGCTGCTTTAACTGCTGCAACAGTTCGCTTTGCTTTTGGATTTTTAATAACTGTTGATTCATCACAACAAATCAAACATTCAGGTGCAAATTTATTTAAAAAATTTGCTAATGCCTGAACGCCTGACTTGCTTGACAAGGCCTCCACATTGATTACAAAAAACATGAAACTATTAGGATTAGATGTTGGGCAAAGTACCTCTTTCCATGTTTCTTTGAATGCTTTGGACTTGTCACCCCATTTTAGAATTACATAAGGTATTTTCATGCTAAAGTGTTGGGGAATTTCTTTATTAACCCAGTTAGAATATACACCTTTTGGTGCAATAATTACTGCTGCTCGAATCTTGTTTATTGAAGCAAGCAACGAGACTTTATCTAATAATATTTTTGATTTACCACAGCCCATTTCTAAGAAATACGCCCAATAAGGATTTAAGGCTGTATCAGCAACAACTTGTTTTTGATGTGCATAAGGCTTTGTAGCAAACTCAAATGGTATTTCAACTTTTTTATCTTTATACTTAAATTGCACTTGGGTCCTCCTTCAATACTAGGTCTTCCGCTGGAACGTTAAATTCAGGACCTATTTTATTAAATTGAGTTAGTAATTGTTTTAAATCTTCTAAAGTAGCATTTTTCTTTTTTGAGAAACCTATAATCTGGCCTCTGGTAAAGTAAAACCAAACTTGTTTTTCGTACGGTGTCATATGTCTCCTTTCAACTTACATTTATAATTATACAACAGCAATCACAGCTAGTAAACTGTTATACGCACGTACGTATGCGAAGGGATATTTTTCTGTGCATTGCGTACACAGGGGTTAAATTTCAATAATTTAATAACTAAACAATAACTTTTCATTACTATCTGCATAATTGATTCTATTAGCTTTTATTTTTAAGTTATTAAATTATTAAATTATTGAAAAATATTTTTATAAAATTATTTTTCTTCTTACGCGTATACACGATAATAAAATTTTACTAGCTGTGTCAGTTGTAATATTATATTTTTGAAAGGAGCGACAAGATGCTAGAATTATTATTAATCATTTTAAGTCCTAGATGCAGTATGTCAGTATTTCTATATACTCTTGCTTTGATACTGTTAATTCATGCTATATTATATATGAGAGATGCTAGGTAGAAAGGAGCGACAAGATGCAAGAAGAAAAAGTGTTAAATGTAAACGAATTCATGGCGATTGATGAGTCTATCGATATTGATAAAGAATATCAAGAGGAAATTAATCCTGAAGACCAAAAGGTAAAATTAGAAGAAGTTGGTCAATTATGTGAAGAAGCTGAAAAGCAACAAGATTATGTAAATGAACTATCCCAAAAACTTAAAGATGAACAAGCGAAGCTTAGAGATTTATTAGAAGTTAAAATTCCTGAGTTATTAGAATCTGCTGGAATGAAAGAATTAAAGCTTACATCTGGTAAAAAGATTTCTATTGTTGATGAATTATCATTCAACATTCCTGAAGCTAAACGTCCTACTTGTATGAATTGGCTACGTGAGAATGGTTTTGATAGCATTATTAAAAATGTTGTTACAGCACAATTTGCAAAGGGGGAAGACCAAGCCGCAATTGAATGGTATAGAAAATTGTTAGCTGCTGGTTTAAATGCTTCTCATAAAGAAGATGTTCATTGGCAAACAATGAAGGCTTTCCTTAAAGAGCAAATTCGTAATAATGCTTTAAGCACAAATGACAAGGAATTATTTGGAGTTTATGAATATAAACTTGCAAAAATAAAATAGTTTACTAGCTAAATTTACAGCTGTATAATTAAATTGTCTACTGGTTCCGGAGATTACATACGACATTAAATTGAATAGGAATCTCTAATGTAACAAGAGCCAAGAGAAAAGGAGAAAGAATCATGGCAAAGAAAAGCGAAGAAAAATCTACAGCAGTTGTAGAACAAACAACTAGTGCAATGACATTGGTTGCAGAGGAAATTGATGAATGTCAATATGTCTCAAATTTTGAATTTAAAGCAGATGAACAAGCAATTGCATTCTTGAAACAAGCTCAAGCAATGTCTCCAGAATTAAATGCAGCATGCCCTGAGTATATTGATGGACTTAAACAGGGAGGCCTCTTTGTTTCTGGAATTAACAAAGTATTTAATGATGGCTGTTTCATTATTCCATGTTACATGCTTCACGAGCATATTTTCTGGAAGCCTAATCAAGGTGGTTTCGATTGTAAACAACCATACAGTGAAGAAATTCAGTCACAACTTATCAGAGATGAATCTAAAAACTTCTTACCTGATGGTAGACAAGTCGAAAATGCTTTGACATATTTTGTTTTAGTTGTTGACCCTAATGAGCCTAATGCTCTCCCTGTGCCAGCAATGCTAAAATGCTCTAGCACAAAATTTACTTCAGCTAAAAAATTCAATACATTGTTAAATGCAGCACAATTTAATGCAGCTACTAAATTAGGTTTTAAACCACCTATTTACAGATTCTTAGCCTCAATCTGTTCTGTAGCACAAACTAATGCTAATAAACAAACATTCTTTAATATGGATTTCAAAATTACTACAGCTCACCCATACTTAAATTCTAATGGTATGATTGCTGTAAAAGCAATTTTGGATTTAGCTAAGCAGTTCTCAGAAAGTGCGGCTGCGAATGATATTAAAGTTGATTACAACAATGATAGAATGACAGCTGAAGCTGCTACAGCTAATCAAGATTTAATTTAGAGGAGTGCTGGACGAGTCAGCCATTTTTAATCGTGACAGCCGGAGAGACGGCATTTTTAGTATTATGATAATATATAGAGCAACAAATTTAATAACCAAAGAAGTATATATTGGCAAAACAATAAAGCCATTATGGAAGAGAAAATCAGACCATAAATATGAGGCCTTTAAAAGATTACGACACAGTAAGTTTTATTGTGCACTCCAGGAATATGGTTGGGATAATTTCTTCTGGGAAGTAATTGGACGCTCTAATACATATGCGAATTTAGCAAAACTTGAAAGAAAATTAATAATAGAGCATAATGCCATTGACCATGGCTATAATACTCAAATTAGATAGGAAAAATTATGAAACAAGAAAACAATATACCTTGTATAAATTGCGCAGATAAAGAAGAATGCGGAATTAACACAGTTTTAAATAACACATTAGATAGTTCAAAGAATCATAAGACATTAACCTTGACTCTTGAAATTCTTATGACAGTAAATGAACCACAAGAATTCAAAGATGATTTTACGATGGAATGTGCGGAAGATGTAGCAGAAGGTGCTTATGAATTATCTGATACTATAGGTGATTTATTAAAAGATATTAACTGTAATCCAGCATTATTAGGTGCAGAACTATCAATCTCAGATATTACAAATAAAGAAGCTTTCAACAAGCTTGTAAACTATATAAAGGTTACTCATAAACATGGTTAGAAAAGTTACAGACGAACAAGTCGAAAGAATGTATAATCTGTTTCAAGGACTTCATTATTGTTATGGTGTATATGATATGTCCCAAGCTTATTATGAAGGTAAAAAGCTTCGCGGTCAACCTAAATCAATAACTGAAGATGCAGCAGGTGAAAAATTTGATAAAAAGTTTTGGCTTAAAAAATTCAAAACACATTTAACAACAGACCAAGGCTTAGGCGTTGTACCGGTCAATGAAGATGCTGAATGTATTTGGGGCTGTATTGATGTAGATAAATACGACTTAAATTATGAAGATGTACTACGTAGGATATTAAAGTATAAATTACCATTAATTACTACAGTGTCAAAATCTGGTGGCTTGCATCTTTGGTGCCTAGTTGAAACCCCTGTGAAAGCATTCATTATGATAAATTATCTTAAGAATGTAAAGGCTCAACTTGGTCTAGCAGATGTAGAAGTATTTCCAAAACAAACAAAAGTTTTATATGAAGCTGGGGATTCAGGAAGCTGGGTTAATATTCCAATGGCAGGTAATGGAACACGTTATGCAATTAAGCTTGAGAATGAAGAAGTAAAAGAGATTAAGGATTTAGACGAATTCTTGACTTATGCTGAAGAATCAAGACTCAAGGAACTTAAATCAACAGAGATAGAATTTCAATGTGAACACGTGACGCTTCCTTCTGAATTTAGTGAAGCTCCGTTCTGTCTTCAAGGTGTAATGGCAGATGGTATTCCTGAAGGCTTACGTAATATTACTATGTTTAATATGGCAATATACTTAAAGAAAGCTTTTCCTACAACTTGGGAAAGCGAACTTGAAAAGCATAATGCACTATATTGTAATCCAGCATTATCCGCTGCAGAGATTCTTACAATTCAAAAATCAATTGCGAAGAAAGACTATAAGTATCAATGTAATCAACAGCCAATGTGCTCATATTGTAATGTATCAAAATGCAAGATGGCTAAATATGGTTTAGGTGATGCATCAATGGAGCTTCGTATTGAAAGTATCTCGAAGCTTGATACTACTCCTGCGATTTGGTTTGCAACAGTCGGAGAACATCGATTAACATTCACTACTGAAGATTTATTAGACCAAAAGAAGTATCAATTAAAATGTATGGAAGCATTAAATAGAATGCCACCACGTTTAAAAGATAAAGATTGGCAAACGCTTATTGACTCATTGATTCAAGACGCAGTAATCATTCCGGCTGCACCAGATGCAGGTATTGAAGGCACGTTCAAATATTTATTAGAAGAATATTGCTGTAATATGGCCAGTACAAGAAGAGAAGACCTACTTAGAAAACGTGCTTGGCGTGATGAGGAAACTGGCTTCACTTATTTCTCTTTATCTGACTTTATGTTATTTTTACAAAAGAATAAGTTTAGAGAATATATTAAATCGCAAGTATCTGCAAAGCTACGTGATATGGGTGGTGGTGACCATTTCTTTAATATTTTAGGAAGAGGTATCAATACACACTACATACCTAGCTTCCCAGAACAAACCTCTAAATTTACAGTACCAGAGTTTGAAAGTAAGGATTTAATCTAATGAAGACATGGACATTTAAAACAGTTAAAGATGAATATTTATGGGAAACTTCTGTAGAAAGATTTGCGGAAGAATTTACACAACTATTGGAAAAGAAAGGTATTAAATATGTTATCACAGTTCAAGAATCGTAATGTAATATTCGGACCTCCAGGAACCGGCAAGACTACATTCTTGTTAAGTATTCTGGAACAAGCAGTAAAGGAGGAAATACCTCTAAGTAATATTGGCTATATGTCATTTACTAGGTCCGCTGTAAATGAAGCTAAATCAAGAGCGAAGAGCATTTTATCACAAGCTAAAGATAAAGACTTTACTTACTTCACTACATTACATAGTCTTTGCTTTCGTCTCTTGAATCTTCATAAAGAACAAGTAATTAGTTTTGGTGGAAATAACAGTTGGGCCAAACAATTTTGTATGGAAATGGGTTATGATATTAACAGCTATTTGAATGGCACAGATGAAACAACAGTTATTTCTAAAGATGACCGTATATGTTTAGCTGAGCAAAAAGCTAGAAACTTATGTATCTCAATGGCAGAATTTTATAGAGATTACGATGACAGGGAATTTAATTTGGAAGAATTGATTCTATTCTCAGATGCTTTAACTAAGTTCAAAAAATCTCATGGTCTGTATGATTTTGCAGATATGCTAGAAGAAGTAGCTACACGAGATATATTCATTCCAGAATTAGACCAGTTGTTTATTGATGAAACACAAGACTTAGCTGAATTACAATGGAAAGTAGTTAACAAACTTATTGCAAAAGCTGAACAAGTTTACATTGCTGGAGATGATGACCAAGCGATTTATACCTTCGCTGGAGCTTCCCCAGTACCTTTGGTCACCTTAGGTAATGATGTAAAATGGAATAAAATTGTCTTAAATAAATCTTATCGTGTTCCACAATTAATTCAAAAAGTAGCATTCACTACATTAGCAAGAATCCCGAAGGAAGAGCGAATCATAAAAGAATGGGCTCCAAGAGAAGAGTCTGGTGAAGTTAGAAATATACGCTCTATTTTAGAACTTCGTGAAGAATTAAGAGAAGGCCAATGGGGCATACTTGGTAGGACAAATTATATTGTAAGACATTTTACAAAAGGTCTTTACGATATGGGTGTAAGATTCACATATGGTAATGACCATGATTCTGTAAATAAAAAGCATTATGCAGCAATCTTGACTTATGAGTCTTTACGCGCTGATAAAATGATTCATCGTAATCAGCTAGTTACACTAACAGATTATATCACAAACTTTAAACAAATGCTTGACACAGTTAAATATGACTTTGTACAAGCAGCGCACTTTAATACAAATATCTATCATATAATTAAAGAGACTCCGTGGTATGAAGCTTTTGATACAAAGAAATTACCAGACTATCAGAAATTATATTATAGAGAGTTATTATCTAATGGTGAAAATTTATCTGGAGCTCCACGTATTGAATGCTCAACAATGCACGCATCAAAAGGTAAAGAATGGGACAATGTAATTATTATTTATGATATTTCAGAAGCATCGCAACGAAGCCTACAGAAAACCCCGGGGGACGAGTACCGGGTTTTATATGTAGCTGAAACACGAGCAAAGAAAAATCTTTATAGAATCTATCCTTGTACACAAACACACTATCCGTTTGTTTACTAGCTGAAATGTTTTATGTATAATTATATTGTGTTGAATATACTGAAAGGAGAGTATTAAAATGGATTTAGAAATGGTAATGACTGGAATGGCTGTAGAAGCCGCAATTGAAGGTATGGCGAATATATCAAAGTTAGTTCAAAAATACTCTGCTGCAGGTGTAGATGTTGTCCCAATTAAAGAACTTGAACAAGCTATGCACAAAGGCTTTAAAGCAGCTTTATCAGAAAATAGTTTGACACAAAAACTAATGAAGAAAGGGAATTAATAAATGTCAAAATCAAAATTTCAAATGGTAAAAGAATTTAATGAACGTGTGGTTAATCTGCAAGGAGTACGCTTAGCAAAATGTTTAGCTCCACAACGTGTAGAGTGGTTTAAAAATGTTTTAGCGGAAGAAGCACAGGAGTTTGAAGATGCTAGAATCAAGAAGGATTGTAATGCGATGCTAGATGCTTTAGTAGATGCAACATACTTTATTCTGGGCAGAGTTCAAGAATGTGGTTTTACAGAGAAACAATGGGATAACGCTTTTTCATATGTTCATAACTGTAATATGCAAAAGAAACCGGGAAACAAAGGCCGTGGTTCAGATATGGATGCAGTTAAAGATGCAGCTTGGCAAGGTCCTGAAGGTTTAATCGAAGCTATGCTTAATGAGACAGGCTATTACGGAAACCTTAAAACTCAAGATGATACCTTAGACTATAAACCAAAACATCAAATGACAGAAGAAGAAATCAATGAAGTAGTTAATGGTTTTAATTCTATTGAAGATATACAACCTGTGATGGCTCCAATTAAGTGTGATGAAAATGCAATTCAAGGTATAACCGCACATAAACCAAGTATTTACATTGATGATGACGGTAAACAACTTATCTGTACTGTAGAAGATTTGAAGCTATTCGAAAAAATGTCTCCAGTATTTAAAGAAGTAACTAAAATTGCTATTAAGAAATCTGAAGACTATAATAATGGTAATGGTCAACCTGCTTCAAGAGCACAATATTTCCCATTCGGTTTATTGTCATATGCTCAAATGCTTCATACAAAATCTCAAAGATTAAATAGTCTAGCACAGCAAGATAAGACACCTAACAATGAGTCAATCAGAGATACATTATTAGATATGATTAACTATGCTACTTTTGCTGTCGAAGCTATTGACAAAGGAGAAGTGTAATGCCTTTAGAAAGTTTATATAATAAATTCGCAGATGCAAATCAACTTTATAACTTTCATTATCATTGCTTATTACAAGATATACTATCTCGGGAGGAGATGGATAATCAGAGAACTAACACAAAAATTAAGGCTTTGCCTAATCGTGTTATTGGGTACTCATTTCAGGGTACCCTCCCTCTGATAAATACGCGTAAAATGTTCCCTGTAACAGCATTTGCAGAATTGTGCTGGACACTTTCAGGGGTTCGTAAATTAGACTGGTTGCAAAAGCATACTAAAATGTGGGATGATTTTGCTAATGAAAATAATGAAGTAGAAGCGGCTTATGGTTATCGCTGGCGTCATATGTTTGGTAGAGACCAATTACTTGATGGAATTAATGCTTTAAAAAAAGACCCTTCAGATAGACAGATTTTTATATCTGCTTGGGATAACGGAAGAGATGGCCTAGGAAATCATTGGACTTCAAATGTACCTTGTCCAACTAGTTTTTGTGTAAACATCATAAATAATAAAGTTAATATGACTGTGTTCTTAAGAAGCTCAGACACTATTGTAGGTTTACCATATGACATGTTAATGTATTCCTTATTACTAATTGCAATTACAATTGAACTAAGATACATGAATCCAAAATTAAGTCTAGGTCGTATAGATGCGATGCTATCTCATGCGCATATCTATGCAGCTCATTATGATATAGCAGAAGAACTAATTAAAAATGCTCAAGCTATAGATTCTGACCAGTCAGAAAAATATCATATTCAAGATTTGAATTTTGATGATGCAGCTATACTTTGGCAATTCATGTCAATTTCTGAAATAATTAAACGTCCAGATGGAGCAATGGAATTATTTAAAGAAATTTTACAGCAACAAAGAAATGTTTCATGGCCACCAAAATCAAATCCATTGAAACATTATAAACCGGAGATTATAAAATAATGATAAATGCGGATAAATACTTTCTTGATATTGCAAGAGCTGTAGCAAAACAATCTACTTGCTTAGATAAACAAGTCGGCTGTGTAATCGTTTCACAAGATAATCAAATCATTTCTTGTGGTTATAATGGTGCACCAGCTAAATGCCCAGAGTGTATTAGAACTGGAGTATGTTTTAAAGAGAAAAATGGCTTTTGTATGGCTACACATGCAGAAATAAATGCTTTAATCAAGGCTGGTGAAAGGGCTAAAGGAGGAAAACTTTACGTGACTCTTGAACCATGCTTCGAGTGTGCTAAAGCAATCATCAATGCTAAAATCTCAGAGGTTTACTATGCTCAAGTAAATGGGCATAGTTTAAGGAAGCAAGCAGAAATGCAACATCTATTTGACTTAGTAGGCATTTCATTAAAATACATATAGGAGAAAATATACGATGGCAATGATACTATATGCGATTACAAAAGAAAATTATTTTTGTAAAAAAGAAACATTAGACAAGAAGGTAGATGACTTAAACTGGATGCGAGTACCTACAGATAGAAGATTTTTTAGAGAGCTTACGACCTTACAAGCAAACCAACCTATCTTGGTTGGTTCTAAAACCGCAAGAGTTATGCCAAAATTAAAGAATCGTGAAATGATTATTATTAGCCGTAGTCCAGATAAAGGTATCTCTCTACTACAAGCATTAGAAAAAAATCCAAATGCAATCTTAATTGGTGGAGTGGCACTCTTAAGAAGCGCGATGTTGTTCTCCCACAGGGAATACTTTAATAGTATTGTAACAGTACGTCTTCCAATTAGTGTACCATTAGATGATAGAAAAGATTACATTAAAGACCCTCTGTTGCCATTTAAGGATTCTGGTATTTTAAAGATGTCATCACAATTCTTTATGTATACAGATAATTATGAACAACCTACAATATTAACAGAAATATGGAGGCCGACTTGGAATGATTGACCCAGTAACTAGAACAATTATGGAAACTTCAGGAGATTATAAATATATGCGAGATACATGGACCGCACCAAAAGAATTACCATCTTTACAAGATGCAAAAATAATAGCACTCGACTTAGAAACCTTAGACCCAAACCTTAAAAAGTATGGCCCAGGTTGGCCTACACAAGATGGTATGATTGTGGGTATATCTATTGCTACAGATACTGGAATAGCGGAATACTTTCCAATCGGTCATGCTGGTGGTAACTTAAACGAAAAAGAAGTTATGACTTGGCTGAAGAAAGAATTAGAGACAGACATTCCTAAAGTATTTGCTAATAACTATTATGACTGTGGTTGGCTAGCCGCTTATGGCATTGAACCAAAAGGTCCATGGTATGATATTCAAATTGCTGCGCCATTACTTGATGAGCATAAACTATCTTATTCATTGGATAATCTTGGGGCTGAATACTGTGACGAGCATAAAGATGAATCTGGTTTAGAAGCTGCAGCAGCTCTCTTAGGCATTGCTCCAAAAGATATTAAAAGAAAAATGAACCAGCTCCACGCAGCAGACGTAGCTAAATATGCGATTCAAGATGCTGTGTTAACTCTAAAGGTTTGGAATGTATTAAAACCAAAACTAGAAGAAGAAGGCTTATGGCCAATTTTTATGCTTGAAACTGAACTATCCCCAGTACTTATCAAAATGCGTATGAAGGGTGTTAGAATCAATGCTGAGAAGAGAGACCAACTTATTGTAGAATTAAAAAAAAGAGAAGCCGCAGCTAATGAAAAATTAGAAGAATTATGTGGACGACCAATTGACGTATGGAGTGCAGGGGATATTTCGTTAGCATACATACAGCATGGTATCGATTTCTATTATACTAAAGCCTCTGTCTCTAAGGCACTACGCTTTGTATTTGATATTGAAGAAAAGCAAGTTGTGGATAAATCTGGAAAAGTGGTCGACTGGATTAAGACACTTAATGATTCACCGATTCCGTCACATGAACTGGCTAGTTACGTATATATAAACAGTCTCGACCTTCAAAAATTATTTGAAAATGAGCTTGAAATTCAGTATAAACATCGTACAGCTAAAGTGTGGAATTCAAAAATATTAAAAGAGCCTTCTAAAAAATCTAAAGAAGCTGCTCCAGATGTATCTACTCGTGAAGCAAGTGACAAGGTTCTTCTTTCATGGTTCTTGAATACACTAAATCCATCAGTTACTTCTAAATTCCTGGACCAGCAAGATGACGAAATCAGCAAGAATATTAAAGCTGCGCGTAAATGGAATAGAGCTGTAAGTGCATTCTTGAATAACAGTTTCACAGATATGGTACAAAATGGTAGAATCTTTTGTTGTTATCACCAGCTTAAGAAAGATGAAGGAGGAACAATTACAGGAAGATTCTCTTGCTCAAATCCAAATTTACAACAAGTGCCAGTTCGCGACCCAGAAATCGGCATTTTGATTCGTTCATTATTTGAAGCTGAACCTGGGAAAATTTGGGGCTCATTCGACTACAAAGCGCAAGAGCCACGACTCTTGGTTCATTACTGCAAGCAGGCAGAAGACCTAGGTTTAATTTCTACTAAGTCAGCAAACCATTTAGCTGCTGAATATAACGCAGACCCGATGACTGACTCTCACCAATGGACAGCAGATATTATTACAAATATGTATGGTAATATTTTAGGACCTACAAATAAGATTCGTAGACAAGCTGCTAAGACAATTAACTTAGGTAAGGCATATGTTATGGGTGTTAAAAAATTAGCCATGAATCTTGGAATTACTGAGGCAGAAGCAAAACCAATTGTAGATGCTTATGATGCAGGACTTCCACATATTAAAGCCTTTCAAAAGTTTGCTGCAAGACAAGCTGAAATCAAAGGATTTGTTAAAACAATCTTAGGTCGTAAATTACATTTTCCATTGTGGGAACCAAAGTTACCATTTGGTGATACTCGTCTCGTGAAGCCTGAGACCTTAGAGCATGCAAAAGTATTACAAGCAGACCCAACAAATGAAATCTGGCATAATAGGTTATTACGTAGAGCTAAGACATATAAAGCAATTAACTCTATTATCCAAGGTTCGGCTGCTGATATGACTAAAAGAGCTATGATTCTTCTTGCACGTAAAGGTTACATTCCAGCACTTCAGGTCCATGATGAATTAAATTTTACTGATTTAACTTCAATGGACCAAGTTAAAGAAATCAAAGAAATAATGGAACAAGCAATTCCCCTGTGCATACCAGTCGTATGCGAAGCTGGCACGGGGACTAATTGGGGAGAAGCACACTAATGAAAAGAATAGTTAATCCAAAATTATGCATGTCCTGTAAGCTTAGACGCTGTTGCATAGGAAGTCCAGTATGTAGGGTAAAAGCATCTTTGGGAATGAGCTTTAGGCCTATAATTCCATTTCCAGGACCAACTAAAGATGGCTGTATGTCATATATAAAGGAGGAAAATAATGAGTGAATATAGCAAAAAGAATGGATTTGAATGTGAGCTTTGTGGAGCACATATTGGTGGAGAGCCTTATGATTTTTACCAAAGTTTACAAATGTCTAAAGATGCTGGCTGGACCAGTAGAAAAGATAAAGATGGAAACTGGTTCAAGTTCTGTTGCAAAGAACATGCTAATACTTGGTGGGCAATTGAACAAGACAGAGTAAAATAAGCTATGTACATTTTTTAAGAATTATAGTATAATTATTTTATAAGGAGAAAATACTATGCCTCTTAAAAAGACAGCGACTAAAAAACAAAATAATGAAAGACGCCTAGATAATATCCATGCTAGAAAAGCTGCAGAAAAGAAGTATGGTAAATCTAAGATTAAAGGTAAGCAAGTTCATCATAAAGATGGTAATCAAAAGAACAATGCACCAAGTAACTTAGAATTAGTAACCGCTAAAGAACATGGGGCAAAGCATGGACGTGGTAATGGAAGACGCGGTAATGGAAGAATTAAAAACACAAAGAAAAAATAACGCGATACAGGTGAAACAGATTCCAATAGTGAAACGGGCTAGAACTAAAAATCTAGCCTTTATTTTTAATTTAGCTGCTCGCTTGGTAAAAGAAAATAATCAGCTAGTTATCTGCTACAATAATACTTCAGACACTTATTTTATGTCGATAAATGAAGTTACATATCTTAAGAAATTATATGGTAACTGGCTGCTTGCTTATATTAAAGGTTATACTGATGAAAAACCAACCTTTCAAAAGTTAGCTGACCGTTCTGGATATACTTATCCACAAATCCAGGCAGCTTTAAATAATCGTACTTCCAGAGGCTATACTCTAACATATGATTTATTAAAACAGTGGGGATATATTCATGAATAAGAAAGAAAAACAATTTGCAAACATTCTAAGAAAATACTTTACACAAGAGAAATTTTTTGTAGATACAATCGAATCTCGTATGACGGCTGCTGGGATTCCTGATTTATTAGTGCTTTCACCAAAAGGCACTCAAAGTCTTATCGAGCTTAAAGTAGTAGAGGCAGATGGCATTATTTCATTAACCCCTGGACAAAAAGCTTGGCATTCTAGGCGCATTATGCGACATTGCCCTACAAAATTTATTATTCTATTTGAGGAAAGAAACCAGATTTTAATTGCCTCTGGCCGACGCGTGATGGAATGGGTTTTGGAAAAAGGAGGAAAAGTGGAGATAGAAAAGATTCCAGAAGAATGCTGGTTTGACCGTAAAGCTGCGGACTATTCACTTTTACCTTATCAAGCATTAGATTTATATTTTTATTCTGACAGGGTTTACAAATAAAATACTCTGTGATATAATAATATTATATTGATTGCTGCTTTAGATGAGAGAGACCGTTTCCAGCATAACTAAACGGTCTTACATAAAAAGAAAAGGAGAAAAATTATGGAAAACCAGGAAACAAAAGCTGTAGAAAAACCAGCAAAAGTAAAATTGACTGCAGAAGAAATTAAAGCAAACCGTGCTGCAGCTTCTAAAAGAACATTAGAAAAAAGAAAAGCTAAGGGCATTGCAGCAAAACAATTCTTCATTCACAAATCTTTATTCAAAGAAGCTGAAGAAATTATGAAACCAATCTTAGAAAAATCTAAAGCCTTGACTGCGGAAGATAAAGCTGAATAAGTGTTTCTCTTTCTTATAATCAACACAAAGAAAATCCTGAAGTTACTAGCTTCAGGATTTTTAATTGAGTTAGACACTACAAGAAAGGATTCTTATATGAAATTTTTATGTTTTTCAATATAGTAGTTTTTATAATATTCTAATAATTCTTCTTTCCTATATTTAGGAATGTCATTATTATAATTTAAAGTAGCTACAATACTTTGTGCATAGGCTTTAGCTCTACGTTCTAAAATACTTTTATTCATAGATTCTAGACCAATCATTTTTCTACTGTCCTTCATTGGTTCAGTACCATACTTCTTTTCAACTTGTTTCTTGTATCTTGTTTCTTGCTTCGCTGGTTGCTCATAATCTAAATACTCAGCAAACATATGAAGCGCTAAACAAATTAACCAGATAAGTAAAAATGCGCATAAGATTACAACCATTAAATTAGTCTCCTATATATTCTCTCATTTTCACAGTTGTTTGAAATTCTATACATTCCCAACCAAGTTCTTTAAGAAACAATGCACAAGTTGGTACAGAATATAATTCTTCCCAGGCTTTTTTCTTATCTACATTATAAACATCTTGCATTACTTCTCTACATCTTTTAATCAACGCTTTACCAGTATATTGGCCTTCAAGTCCATCTTGTGGTACTGCTTTAGTTCCTGGAATTAGTTCCCACATTAAGACAATTTGGTCTTTGCGACGGTTAATCTGCGCTGGAGGGATTTCTCCAGCTGTGCGCATTTGGTATCTATAATATTGAATACATTTAACTGATGTATTAGCATCTGGAAATCTTTCTTTAATTTTATCACACATTTCTTGGTCTGTTAGTTCCGCTTTTTTAATTAAAGATTTAGCCATCATACTGACTAGGCTGCGTGGGCCTCGTGATTGTCTTTTTTTAATATTTTCCATTTGTTTCTCCTGGTTTTAAGTTGTTTCAAACATTCAATATAAATATAATAGCACTTAATGCGTTGTTTGTGAATACTTGGAAATAAGATTTTATATTAAGATAACTAGCTCGTGCTTCGTGGGACTCTAGATACTGTCTTTCCATAAGGTAACAGTAAGCCCATTGATTCAAGCTCCTTGCATTTTGAATTAAACCAGTCTTTGGTTACGATGACATAGTCTATCATTTTAAAGCCTTCTGGTGGTCGCATTACTGGAGTTAATCTTACGGCT
>ERZ808275.257-NODE-257-length-25840-cov-6.056855_pt1 | contig 25840 bp, 24 predicted proteins | sample MGYA00520894_ERZ808275 | MGnify/ENA primary metagenome ERZ808275 (study PRJEB31516, sample SAMN03275598) | gut metagenome | biome: mammalia-associated habitat; material: feces | host: Papio cynocephalus | place: Kenya | collected 2012-08-03 ...
TTTCTTCATTTTTTTCGAAGGTTCCCTCTGTTGCATTTACTTCGCTAATTAACCGTTTTTAGTCATTCTTATTAAAAGTTACTGTCTTTTCTTTCATTGATATTTTACCAACCTCATAGCCATATTCTTTTAGTTCTTTTTATAAGTTAAAAATGAATGGTCTATTTCAAATTCTAAAATAGATTTGATTTCTTCATAAGTTAATTTATAATTTACTTTTTGTTTTTCTTTTATATAATTCCATAATGGTTGATAGTTACTCACTTTTAGCACCTCGCTAAATTGTAATTTGTATTTTAAATTAAATATATTTACTAGCTTCTTTAATACTTAATTTATCCATTTGGGATTTGTATTTTTCAACAAACTCTTTAACCCATTTTGGATTTGTTTTAGAATAATCTCTTAAACTCCAACCAATAGCCTTATTTATAAAAAATTCATTACTACCAAAATTATTTACAATCATTTTTTCTAATAATTCTGTATTAGTCTTTTCTTTTCTACAAAGTTGATGGTCTATTGCTATTCTTCTTACCCATAAATCTTCATCTTTTGACCATTCTAACATCAAATCATTTATTCTTTCATCTTTGAATGCTATATTTCCAACAATTCTATCTAGTCCATCTATTGTATCCCACCATTGCTTTGATTTTATATATTTAAAAATTTTAGGAACATCATCATAAGTTAAATATTTTTGCATAGTTACAAGATAGTCTATAACGAAATATTGAAATTCTCTGTAATCATCTTCATAACATCTATCTAAAAAATCCCAATCTACAACTTTACTTGCTTTTTCTTCATTTAGTAAATCTTTATAAAATGACTTCCTTATTGGAGTTGCCAAACCATAAAATTTGAACAAATCTCTCATATATTTTGACATCTTTACAGCATTTTCTTCATCTCTATTCTGTTCAAAAAGTTGTTTTATTTTTGTATATTTATCCATAATATATCTCACTCCTAAATTATTTTAAAATCCTTATTTGCATAGAGGACCTAGAAAGAAGGATAACTGTTGTAAGTTTGAAAGAACTAACAAGTTATATTTAAGTAAGTAATAATGACTTATGATTCGTAATTTTTCGTTGTTGTTTACCTAAATAAAGAGTAAACCAACAAAATGATTTATTACAATAGTTTTAAAATCAAACGCAGGGTTAAATCGAAAAGAATTGCAAGATTATTTGAATCTATTTTGCTTCATAATGAATGAAAGTGATGATGCTTTAGAAAAGGCAAAAAAGATGCTACTGTTCTAAATTAAAAAGCAAAAAAGAATAAAATGTCGAGAGTATTTTAAAAAATCAAAGTAATACAAGCAATTTGAGGTCCTCTGTGCAAATAAGGATTTTCATTTTTATTTATTTTCTTTTATACGCCAACAATAATCGCATAATTTTCAACATTATAAATTCAAACAATTACATATTTATTCAACAATTATTGTTATTTTAAAACTTTCCAATAACCATTTTTATTTGAGCCACTTCTTTCGATATATCCTTTTTCTTGTAATGATTTCAAATATCTTTCAGCTGTTCTTTTTGTTTTATTAATTTCAATTGATAATTTTTCTGCTGTTAAAGTAGGATCATTTAGAATTAATTCAATAATTTTTCTTTCCATTGCATTAAGATTTATACCGACATTTATACCGACATTTATACCGACATTTATTGATTTCATAACTTCCGAATCAAACGGAATAGTAACTATAATATGATTATCACTTATTTCAAAAGCATCACGTCCATATTTTTCAATAATGATTGGAATGCCATGTCCTGTATGATCAACAATGTCTAAATCAGAAAATATCTTCATCAATCTTATATTTCTTGGCTTACTAATACCACGATAAAAATCTTCTAATGATAAAGTATGAGGTAATCCTCCATGAGACAATATTTCAATTCTATCATGAAAAAAAGATACTTGTGGTTCTGCAATAGACCAATCATTGTGAACAATTGCATTAACTATTGCTTCATTAACACTATCATAATCAAATAAATAAGTATCAATTCTAGGCCTTACTGTAGTATTTGAAATACATATATTTTCAGATGCTATTCTATTCATCATTTGTTTAAACCCAAATATAATAGACTTATTCCCATAATCACTTCGTTGTGAAATACTTGCTTTATTAATTCCGCTAAATTTGACAAATATAAGTGAATATCTATTGTTATCTGACAATAATTCTGCCATTACATTATAATCCCCATTATTATTAACAAGTTTCAAATTCGTTTCAAAGGTATCATCATTAAGCTTATATCCCATTTCTAAATAGGAATTTTTAAGTGTAAAAAAAGATAGTGTCTTTAAATTTGTAGGAGAGGAAACAATTATATCATCATCAAAAAATCGCATTTTATATCTTTCCTTGATCTGTAATTCACTCATTTCCCTACAACTAGATCCTATTCTTATCATACAACCACTTGATGAAAAGCCATATTTTTTTATGCAATATAATGGTGAAATACCTTTTTTAACATTTATAATAATAACAGGGAGTCCTTCTATAATTTCCAATTCTGTTTTCACGCTATCAATTGCATTTGGTTCTATTTGAGTAGTGATGATGTCCGAAATACTTCTTAAAGATTCATCAATTTTTTGTGCACCACATACAGTTCCATCATCATTAATTCCAATATAAATTTTTCCACCATCAGCATTAATAAAAGCTACAATTTCTTTGATAATTTGATCAGTATATTTAGATTTAAGTTCTATTTTATTAGATTCAATGAACATTTTATATCTCCTCGTATCTTATTTTTTTACATATTAGAATTATAGCATTGTGTGCGACATTTTCCAATTGTAATGCGACATTTACACCGACATTTTTAAAAAGTGCCTCAAATTTTCTGCCTTATAATTATGAAGATTTATAGTCATTTTAGCTTTCGTTTTCTTGCTACAGCTATCGTTTTCTAGCAGATGGCTTTCGTTTTCTTACTGGTGCCTTTCATTTTCTAGTTGATTATAAAAAGAAAACAAGGCCTAAGAAATGATACAAAAATTTTCAAATTTCAGACCAAGCACCTTAAAAAAAGCTAAAAACGCCTCAAATAATGCTATTTTAAGTACAAAAAAGGCTTGATACGCTATTTTCTTTGTATCAAACCTATGCTTTATATATGGTGGAGCTGACGAGGCTCGAACTCGCTACCTCATCGTTGCGAACGATGCGCTCTCCCAGGTGAGCTACAGCCCCACAAACGGCATAACCAATACGATTACGCCTTTATATATTAGTCAAAAAGTCTCTTTTTGTCAATTCTTTTTCCGTACTGACAAACGTGTTTTTTTATTTAGAAAACTTTGCTATTCATTTTCTAATAATTTAAACTTCATAAATGCGGGTTGATGATCACTAAAAGCGTAACCTTCCACTTCTTCTGTACTTGTTACAAGGTTCTTATGCTCTACGACTTCAATGTTATCGGAAACAATAAAACCATCAACAACGGTTACATAATTTACGCCTTTTTGCCAGGTCATTTCCGCTGCTCGACAAGTGGACGTATTATCGGAAGTAATCACATGAAAACCTTCGGGTAATAATGAAGTTCCATCCGTATGGAAGAAGAAAGAAAGCCAATCGGGTTTTAATTGTTCCGTTTCTTCTTTAAAAGGAAGATTATCTTCAGTATAAGTATAAGAAGGATTATACGTTAATAAATCATGATTGAAGTCACCACCAACGACAATATAGTGGCCTTGCTCTTTCATCATATTTAAAAATGTACTTAATTCTTCCATTTGTTTTTTTCTTATGACGCCGCCTTTATCATAGGCCGACATATGAAGATTTACTAAGAATAAAAGTTTTCCGCCTTCAATATCAATTGTTGATACCGAAAAGCAACGATCTAAATCAAAGAATTTATCAAAGCCTTTACTAACAGTAAAAGAATAACGTGTAGCATTATGAATGTAGTAGCGGCTATAAGTTGAAATACCTGAATTCACTTTTCCATGAGGATCATTAAAGGGATATAGTAAATAAGCGGAATGGAAATTAGAAGCAAAGGTGTTATCATATTCTTCAAAATATTCATTACCGATTTCCCATTCATTCACGTGATAACTACGTGTTGAATTCGTATCTACTTCTTGAAAGAACATAAAATCCGGATTAACGTTTTTAATAAATTGATAAGCGCCATTCACATCACGAAGGACATGATCTTTACTAATTGCAGTACCGCGGTGTCCTTTCACTTTCTTTCCTGTTTTCATAACGCCTTCATCCATAAAGAAATCAAAGTCTGGACTATAGGCCCCAAAGCCAATATTGTAAGTGGAGATACTATATTCTTCACCAACTTTTACTAAAGTGTTTTGCGTTTTATGATAAATATCTAAAGGAACTTCATTATCAATTCGAGAATATTGAAGGGCGACATAACTGACATAGCCACCAACAGCGATGACTAACGCTCCTACAATACCACCAATAATTCCAATAATTTTCTTTTTCATTTATTTCCCCTTTCATTTTAATTAAGCTAAATGTTCAACTAAAATAGAAACGCCAATACCGATTAAAACTAAGCCACCAACAAAGGGGGCAAATTTTCTAAAGAAGGTACCAATTTTCTTTCCAAAGAAAGAACCACAGCAAGATAAAATAAAGGTAATTACCGCAATAATTAAGACATTCCACCAAATGGAAAGAGTGTTTCCTTCACCTTCCATCTTGTTAGTATAAAAAAGAATTCCTACCGCAAAAGCGTCAATACTTGTGGCTACACCTTGAAGAATCATTTCTTTAATTGGTAAGTCTTCATCTTTTTGCTCCGTGCCTTCTTTTTCTTCATGTTCTGCTTCTTTATAATCTTTTACGCCTTCAAAAATCATTTTTCCGCCTAAGAATAATAACAAAGCAAAGGCAATCCAGTGATCAATATTTGTAACGAATTTATCTAAACTTGCATTAGCGCTCGTTAAAGAAAATAAATAATAACCTAAAAGTGGCATTAATGCTTGCATAAATCCGAAAAGTATGGCCGACATTAACATCCGTTTTTTAGAAATTTTATGGTAGACAAGCCCGTTGGTGATGGATACGGTTGTTGCATCAATCGCTAAGGCACAACCATAAATCATCGCTTGTAAAATAGGATTCATTTTTATCAACTCCGTTTTTTTATTGTATATGATTTGCTATGAAATAGCAACCTAGAAAAAAGGCGAAAAAAAGGCATGACTAATGTCACACCTCATCTCATTTTTTAAAACACCCAATTTCCTTGATGGAAGATAGCGATTTCTTTTCCGTCTTTAGTAGTGCCGGTAATCTCTAAATTCGCATTTCCAATCATAAAGTCGACATGAATCATCGAATCATTTACACCCATTTTATCAAAGTCTTCTTTGCTATATTGGTTATAATCGCGAATGCAATTAGAGAAACCACGACCTAACGCTAAATGGCAAGAAGCATTTTCATCAAATAAGGTATTGAAGAACAAAATGTTGGAGTTAGAAATTGGAGAATCAAATGGTACTAAAGCGCATTCACCTAAATAAGCAGCATTTTCATCCATCGCAATCATTTGTTTTAAGAGTTCTTCACCTTTTTCAGCATGAACTTCAACGGCTTTACCTTCATGGAAACGAATGGAGAAGTTTTCAATTAATTCACCGCGATAGGATAAAGGTTTAGTGGCGTATACAATACCTTCGGCAACGCCTTTCTTTGGGGTGATAAAACACTCTTCTGTAGGCATATTCGGATTAAAATAAATTTTAGAAGTAGCGGTTGTTTCTCCGCCGCCCATAAATAAAGCATTATCAATCATACCTACGGTGAAATCAGTGCCATTACTTGATTTATAATGTAAAGAAACTAAACCTAATGAATTTAAATAGTCACAATGTTTTTGTAAGTTTTCATTGTGTTTTTGCCAAGCTAAGATAGGATCATCATCTACCCGTGCCGTATATAAAATGGCTTCCCATAATTTTTCCATTGCTCTTGCTTTGGTTTCACCAGGAAAAACTTTCTTAGCCCATTTGCTAGATGGTGCCGCTACTATCGTCCATTGATATTCATTTTCCATTTGGTCACGGTAAGGTTTAATTAATGGGAATTTCTTTTGTAAAGCTTTACCATGTTTTTCTTGATTCATGCCTTTCATGCCATCTGGGTCACTTGATTCAATATAAATTAAAGCAGGTAATGTATTTGCTTGCCATGCCCATTTTTCAAGCTCCCATTTTTCTAAATGCGCTAACGAGGAAACGCTTTGGTAGCGGACGTGAAGTTTATCTAATTGATCGTCATGCCATTCTACGATAACTTTACGGGCCCCTAATTTATAGCATTCTTTTGTAGCCATACGAACAAAAGGTCCTTGGTCGATTTCGGCACGAATAATAACATCTTGCCCTTTTTGGACATTTGCACCCATTTTTGCAATGAGTTCTGCATATTTTTTCAATCTTTCTTGTTTCATGGATATTCCTTCTTTCTTTTCTTTTATATCATCTACAATTTTACTCTTTTTTTTCTTAGCTCGCATCAATTTTTATTCACTTTTTTACTCCATTTATGGCACAATATAGATATAAAAGGATGTGAGATGAAATGAAATTAAAATTATATGACTTCTTAGATTCCATGTTCACTCTCGTTGTTGGAATTTTATTTATCATTTTTCCAGAAGCAATGATGGAATGGATTGGTATGATTCTTGGTATCTACTTTGCTTTAAAAGCGGTGTTATGCTTTTTCACTAATATATCGCCTTTCCGCAATACTTTAGTGATTATGAATGTATTCTTTTCCGTTTTAACCTTCGTATTTTGGGGATTCTTCTTAAAATTCATCATGTTTATATTCGGAATTATCGTCACTTTATTAGGCCTCATGAAATTCTTAAATCAAGATATTACGGGGAATAAAAAAGAAAAAGCGTGGAATATTATTACCGCTGTTGTAGAACTTCTTGGTGGTATTGCCATTATTAGTATTTCATTTACCGATGCGCATCGCGTTTTAGGTATTGTGACCGGTATTATTTTAATCTTCATTAGTATTCTTCTATTTATTAATAACTTAGATAAACATAAATGGGATGTTAACCATGAAGAAACTTTAGAAGATCGTAAAGACGTCATTGATGCTGAAATCATTAATGAAACCACCGAAGATGTCCATGATTAAATAACATTTAAAGCATAAAAAAACATATCAGTTAACCGATATAAATGGTTTCTGATATGTTTTTATTTTACTTATCAAATTCAGTAAGTTCTAAGAAATGGGGTAAAGATTCGCACCAAGCACAGAATACATGCCATTCTTTTAACTTATGATTTTTACGTTGATGATACATTGTTTTTAATTGTTGATAATTCGTAGTCATCGTTGCGCCTAAGCAGAAGCCACAAGGAAGAGACGCTACAATTTGTTCCCAAAGGGCTTTTCTTTCTTCGGTATCTTCTAATGCTTTATATTCATTAATCATTCTTTCAATAATAGCAAGTACTTCTTTTGAAGTAGTAGGGACACATTGTGATTCGACATCAAACTTCATTAAACAATGCATTGTCGATTGTGAAGAAATAAAATCAAACCAATGGTATCTCTGGGCTTGTTTCCACCAATATAAAGGGGCAGTAACGTCAAATTGAACGAGAATTCCTTTTAAGAAATTATCATGTCCTTCACCATTTCTTGTTGATCCTAAACGCTCTGCTCTTTTAAAATCGGATTCAGTAGGTGCGTCCGTTTCAATCAAAGTACGCATAGGATTACCCGATGCTTTTACTGCTCTTTCTAAACCATATACTTGTGTATTTTGAATATTAAATTCCATTTTTATAAGCCTCCCAAACATTTGTTAATAATGAAAATCTTGTTAATAAACCAACCCCACCTGGAACCGGGGTTTGAAGTTTTACATTTAAATTAGGCTCGGCATCACCATAAAGTTTCCCGTCCACCCGATTGATACCAATATCAACAATCACAGCGTCTTCTTTATAGTGATACTTAGAAGATAAAATACCCTTTTGACCAACCGCTACAAAGATAAGATCAGCGTGTTCAATATAAAACTTTTTATCTTCTTCCGAAGTTCTAGAATGAAGGATAACACAATTCGTATCCGCTTCTAAAAGTAATTTGGCTAATGGTCTACCGACGATATAACTTCTTCCAATTACGACTGCATTCTTACCTTTAAATGGAATATCTAAGTAACGTAAATAGTCCATAACACCTTTGGGCGTACAAGGAACGAATTGAGATAAAGGATGAAAACCATCCACATCTTTTTTAGGGTCGATAGCGTAAGCAATTTTTCTTTCATGAATATGTTTTGGAAGTGGCATTTGGACGATAAAGCCATCGACACTTTCATTATGATTTAATTGATCAATGATTTTTAAAAGTTCTTCTTCTTTCGTATCTAAAGGGACTTCTAAAACATCACAAAGAATTCCAACTTCGTTACAGTCTTTTACTTTACCACGAACATAAGCTTCGCTTGCTGCATCTTGGTTCATTTTCACAATAACTAAATGCGGTTTTCTTTCTTCTTTTTCAATCTCTTTTTTTAATTCTTCTTTCCGCTTTTTTACGTACTCTTTTATTTCCATAGTTTTTTGCTTAAACTCCTTAAACGCATTATAACATGTAAAAGAAATCCGTCCTACGGATTTCTCATTTTTTGCTCTTTTTATTTTTATAAAAACTTTTTAATGAACATAACCGAATGTTTTACCCAGGTATGAATAATCTCTGATTCTTCAGGGTTTTGTGGACAAGAGGTCATATCATTTGCTAATGCTAATCCATGCATACCTTCAGGGAATAAATGAAATTCCACACGAACGTTATGTGAAATTAATTCTTTTACTAACATGATAGAATTTAATGGTGAGACGGAATTATCATTAAAAGTTGTCCAAATAAAAGTAGGTGGATAATCTTCGGTAATATGCTTTTCTACTGATAATTTTTCAATGAGTTCTTGATCATCACCGGCACGATATAAAGCGGTTCCACCATGGGTACGCTCTCCTAACGTAATGACAGGATATCCTAATAAAACACCTTTGAACTTTAAATCTTCTACTTTACATTTTAATAATTTACTATACGTTTCATCTTTCATGAATAAAGCCGTAGAAGCCGCTAAATGGCCACCGGCTGAAAAGCCTAAAACCGAGATGTGGTCAACATCGACATGATATTTTTCCGCATGTTCTTTAATATAAACGATGGCGGCAAATACTTCATCAATAGGATTTAAAGGATGAAGATGTGGGGTACTTGTTACGGTATAAGAAAGAACAAAAGCATTAATGTTTTCTTTTAAGTATTGTAAAGCGATGGGCTCTGCTTCTCTTTGAGAAACAAATTGATAGCCACCACCGGGTAAAATTAAAATGGTTTTTCTTTTTTCATTTAAATTCCATTCTTCAAAATTATCAATGCAATAAGACGTGAGTAAAACGGAATCTCCTCCATGTAATTGTGGATAGATTGTCTTTAAATTTATACATTCATGAATCATAATGATGTAAACTCCTTTGAATAAAAAAATTTATATTTCTATTTTGCACTGATTTAATTTCAATAGCAATAAGCAATGAATAAATTCATTGAATTTCGTCTTTTTTAGGTTCAACATAACATGTGACATCGACTTGTTTGACATTCATAATATAGTCAATCAACGACCGATGAACATTGGTCAATAACATAATCAAAGTGTTCACAAGCATAAAGGCAATCGTAACGAGCAAAACTTGTAAAAAAGAAATCGAAAGGCCATTTCCTAATGGCATCGCCATGTTTTGGAAACCTAAACTAAATAAAGAAATAAGAATGGTTACTCCCATAAAACATAACCAACTAAAGAAGGTAACAAAGATTCTTTTCCAAAGATAAAAAGTTTCACCATTATCACTTACATAACGTGTTCTTGTTAAGAATTTACCGACAGAAATGCCGTTTTTACTCACTAACATAGGAATTCCTACACAAATAAAGAACGCTACTGTATAGGTGATAAGAAGCATCACATTTTCGTATTTTGCCATTGCTTGATAAGCTGTTTCATATTGAGAATAATGTTCTTGATATACATTATAATTTGCTAAATCTTTTAAACCAAGATTCCGAATAGCAATAATAGAGTCAGAAAATTCATAGAACAAATCATTATTTTTTTCAATTTTCTTGATGTGTTGATATAAAGAAATTGCGACACTACTTTTTAACGTGGGTAAATCATTTTCTTTATCCATGAAATAATCCTTTTTTAATTGTGCAAAGAAGATATCGTTTTTAAAGTATGTTAAAGGCTCTTTTCCGTTATAAGTTTCAAGTTGAATTTGTTTTTCATTTTTATAATGAACGAAATAAAATGCTAAAAGGTCATTTTCTAAAGTACTTGCGTTCTCTTTTTGATCATCTAATACAATTTCTTTTGCTTTAAATTCCTCTTCATATTCTAAATAGGAACGGTAGATTTGAGGAAGAATATAAGCTTCAAAGTAATCCGCAGTTGCTAAAACCGTTAAGCCATCTTCGCCGTTCACTACTTGTAATTTAGCGTCATCTTGTATTTGATACATCGCACGGATACTATTAAAACATTGGTCATTATTTTGTTTAAAATTTTTATTTTGCTTTAAAGCACTAAACCCTGCTGTTAAGGTTAAAATCACACCCACAATAAGCAAAAGAAGACCATCAATAAATGATGATCCTACTTTTCTTGATATGGTTTGGGTGGGCATTTCAAAATATTTCGATTGCTTTTTCATAACTAAAAAATTAATTCCTTATTGATTTCGTCAAAGAGATGAATTTTATCTAAATCAAAAGTGATTTCTAATTCTTCTTTATCTTTTAAAGATTGGAATACTTTACATTTTACAATAAAATCATGACCAGCGAAGTCCATATGTAAATGATACTCGCTTCCAAGCAATTCAGCAATCGTTATTGGAAGTTTTAGTTCATCGGAAACATGAACTTTGCTTCCTACTTCTTCTTTATCATAAATATCTTCCGGACGAACACCAAAAATAATCGTATGTTCTTCTTTTAGACATTTTTCATAATGAGCGATTTTGTCTTCCATTTCCTTTTTCTTTTCTTCAGGGGTTTTTACTTTCATATACGTAACTTTCTTTTTGAAAAGATCCTTTAAACCGCCTCGTTCTTCACGATAGGAAAGAAGTAAACTTGTATCGACGTTTTCGTATTCTTTATCTTCAATCGCTTTCTTTAAAAGATCAATTTGTCTTTGATAGAAGTCTTGATGCGCTTTTACTTGTGCTTTGGATAAAGTTAAGGTAAAGCCATTTTCAAATGTGACTTTTCCTTTCTTATATTGGCAAGTTAGTAAATTCATCGCCGGTGCACCAATAAAGGTAGCGACAAAGGTATTCGCAGGATGATTATAAATCTCTTCCGGCGTACCAATTTGTTGAATATAGCCTTCTTTCATGACGACAATACGATCCGCCATGGTCATGGCTTCGGTTTGGTCATGGGTAACATAAATCGTTGTTGCGTTGATTTGACGATGAAGCTTAATAATTTCACTTCGCATGGAAACACGAAGTTTAGCATCTAAGTTACTTAATGGTTCATCCATTAAGAACACTTTTGCTTCTCTTACAATCGCTCTACCTAAAGCAACACGTTGACGTTGTCCGCCCGATAGTTCCTTAGGTCTTCTTGATAAATATTCGGTAATTTGGAGAATTTCTGCTGCTTTTCTCACTCTTTCATCAATTTCTTCTTTCGTAAAATGACGAATCTTTAAACCAAAGGCCATGTTTTCATACACGGTCATATGGGGATATAAAGCATAGTTTTGGAACACCATAGCGACATCGCGTTCTTTGGATGTTTTTTCATTACAGTACACACCATCAATAAATAAATCACCGGTGGTAATACTTTCTAGACCTGCAATCATCCGTAAAGTCGTCGATTTTCCGCATCCAGAAGGTCCGACAAATACAATTAATTCATGCTTTTTAATATCGAGATTAAAATCAAAAACCGCTTGTACATGGTTATCGTACACTTTATTAATATTGCGTAACGAAATATAAGCACCTTCCGGGGCGATTTTATCTTCTTCTTTAATTTGATCTTGTGCGCGTAGCATGTCTTCATGCATCTTTTTGATCATTGCGGTTTGGCGTTTCCATTCCGCAATTTCTTCTTTTGTTCTTTTTTCTTGCGCCATCGTCAACCCTCCTTTTACTATCTAAACATATATTGGGTTTGATTATAAATATAAGTACTTCCAAAATAAATCTTGGCATTTTCAAAAGTCAATTGAAGCGTATCTGTATCCTTTTCAAAAACATAAGGAACTTGTACGACATCATAACCTTTTAAGCCATTGATACTGGTGGTGGATAAAATTACACTACCAAATACTTTATCGTTTCTTTGAATCTTCGTTTTTAAAGAATTTCCATAATGACGATAAGCAATTTCTAAAATGACTTCTTCACCAATTTTCACATCTTTTGGACGATTCACGGTGAATTGATATTTTCCATTTGCTAAAGCAAAATTTTGTTCTTTGACTACGGCAATTTGGTTACGTTCAATTTCTTCAATGAAGTAATCATCAAAAGTTAAGATATCACCAGATTTAGCCGAGTCGGCAAAGCGGAATCCCACTTTCATTTTGTTAGAGGTTGCTTCAAAGATGAAAGCTTTATTAATTAAAGATTTCACATTAGCAAAGGTATGCGCTTGTTCATTACTTCCATCGGTAGCGAAGAACTCAATTTGCGTATTATCGCTGGTCGTAACATAGCTAGAAACGCGGTATTTTCTTCCCTTTACTAAATTATTAAATTCATGATAGACTTCACCTTTTTTGGTGTTTTCTAATTGGAAAGCACCATAACCGGTATGAACAATTCCCGTTTCACTAGAGGTATAGGAAGTTAATTTTCCATTTTTAGAAGTAAATCCTGTTGTATCTCTATTTTCTCCATCACAGTTTTCAAAAAGCAAGGAATGATCTTTATAAACAGTTTCTGTAGGGATACGGTAACTATTTTCTAATACTTCACCACCATTTTCCACTAATAAAGCTTCAAAATTTTCTTGGTAAAGTTTAATAATATCGTCGATTTTAATACGGGTAAAATATTCATCACTTACAATGAATGGTGGGTAAGCACTTTCTCTATCATTAAAATAAATACCTTCTCCATCATAATAAATCATATCATTAAGCTTTTGATATTCTTCATTACCTTTTTTAAAGCCATGCATAATACCTAAAACACCGGTACATATGGCAGCAGTACAATCACCATCATAGCCCATAATAGAAGAATATTTACAAGTATCTAAATAACTATTATTACCATAGAGCCAAGATAAAATAGCAAAACCACCATTAACGTTTGGATCGGTTTGAATATTATCAATGCGATAAAGCATTCTTCTTTTCTCTTCTAATTTAATAGCGGCTTGTTTATAGTCATTCGGATACTGCTTATATAAATCTAAAGCGATATGATACATTTGGTAAGGATAAGAACCTTCTGGTAAAATCGGTAAAGCCTTTTCCATAATGACTTTAATATCATTTTCAAAATACGCTAAAGAATACATCGCCGCATAATATTTTGCCCAAATTACGGAATCAAAATATCCGACATTAGAAGCAAACGTATCCACTAAATATGTCGCTAAATTCGGCATACCTGGCGCATTCATACCTAATGTTTCATTTTCAATATAAGCTTCAGTACACCAGCCATAGCGGTTACCGGATTCAATCGTACCAGTAAATGGGGCTAATAACTCACTACCACTAATTAAAGCCATTGCGTCATAGCCGCCACCCCAGTCAGAAATTCTATATTTTTTCCATGCTTCTTTAATCGCATAAGAACTATAACCAAACTCTTTCATAATCGTTTGATTAAAAATATCAATATGATAATCGTCATCACTTGCTACTTCATAACGCCCCGTTTCTTCATTGATTTTTAAACGGTCGTAGCGGTTATTTCCTTCGGCATAAGATCCTGGCCAGTAGTGGGTATAGTTACCCGCATAAGGTCCATTAATGAAATCAAACCACTCTTCCGGCATCCCAATATATGGTCCACTACCTGAATAGACGAATTCATAACCACTGAGAAAACCAGCAAACTGTCCTAATAATCCCGCAAGTGTTTTATTATAATAATCATCTTTTGAGATTTCTTTCATTTCAACGGTTACATCATTATAAAAGGCATCTTTATCATCGGATGTTGGAGTGGATGAGCCACCACATGACGCTAGCAAAGTGCAAAGCGCTAATACGCCCGTTAAACTTTTCTTCTTCATTATAATTTACCTTCCATACCTAAACGCATACATTCATCCATGTAATCAACGAATTCTTGATAGGTCATTTCTCCATTAATCCATACGGACATTTTTTGATTGATACGTTGGTCTACAAGATTGTAATAAGTAGAATAAGGAACGTTAACACCATTTAAAGCGCCTTGTTTAATGACGGCTACGTCTTTAGCAAATTTAGTAGTGGATAATGTAGATAAATAAGTATCTAAGCAATCATCACGAACCGGTAAACCACCCACTTGTTTTTCACATAATGCGGTAATTGCTTCTACAGACATTAAAGCTTTTAAAGCTTTTTTATCGGCATCTTTATGAGAAGAAGTACTAGAAGCCCAGAAACGATCCGCAAAGGTTGTGCTATAAGAAGTATATTCCGTACTCTTCACAGGAATTGCGGCAATACCGATTTCATAATCTTCGGTGTAATTGTTAATCGCATGTAATTGCCATACACCATCCACCATCATGGCAATATTACCAGATAAGAAACGGTCAATTGCACTTGACGTAGCGGTATCCGAAGTTGTTGGCATCGATTTATCGGTTTTTAACATAGTATCAAACCATTCATAGACATCATAGAAAGGTTGGGTTTTAATGGCGCTATTCCCATTATCATCAAAGATGTTATAGCCACCACTATTTTTAGAATACATTCCAGCATAAGCTAAGAATGGTCCACAAGAAATACCAAATCTTCTAGCATTGGTGCTTCCATAAGACAATTTTTTCGCAGCATCTTGAATTTCGGCAAAGGTAGAAGCATGGCTCCAATCACCACTTGGATAAGCTAAAGGCGTTAAAGAAGGATTTTCTTCTAAGATTTGGGTCACACGATCCGCCTTTAATTTGGTAGCGGTTGCGATTTCTTCTACTGTCTTATTTTCACCTTTTAAAGTTAAGACTTGGTTATATTGATCAAAAATCGTTTTGTTATAATAAAGAACCATGTGTTGGGTTCCTGAAGGTAAACCATAATATTTACCATCTTTTTTAGCAACGCCTTCAAAGGCACTCGCATTATATTCTGCCTTGCCATTTGCGTCGACTTTACCCACTAATTCTTCAACGATATCGGTAACATCAGCCGCTTGATTTTTACTTAACATTAAAGGAATATGCGATTCAGCAATACGACCAATGGTACCGCCAATTCTTCCTAAAATATTAGATGTAATCTTTGTATAATATTCATCCCAGCTATCGGTTTTAATGATTTCTGGTTCAATCACTACTTTAGCGTCTTCGGCTTTTAAAACCGCATTGGCAGCTTCAATTTGCGCTAGCCAACCTGGATTTTCATTGGTGCTGTTCATGATGGACATTTTAACCACGACATTGCCGTCGCTATCCGTTCCACCACCGCCTCCACAGGAAGCTAAAGTCGTACAAGCAGCAATAAATAAACTATAAGCAATCAATTTCTTAAATTTTTTCATATGGTTTTTTCTCCTATTTAATGCCAGTTGTGGCAATTCCTTGTACAAAGTATTTTTGACATTTTAAATAAACAATCGCAATTGGAACGATACTAAGCGTGGAAGCAGCCATAATTCGACCCCATTCAACACCCGTCATCCTTGATTCTTTTAATCCCGCAATTAATAAAGGTATCGTTGTCCTTTCCGGGCTATTTAAATAAATCAACTGACCAAAGTAGTTATTCCAACTACCGATAAAAGTAAATAAACCTAACGTAATTAAAGCGGGTTTTAATAAAGGTAAGATAATGGAAGTATATTTTTTAAAGTAACTACATCCATCCACTTCTGCCGCTTCTAATAATTCATTCGGAATCGATACAATAAAAGATCGAAGCATAAATACACCATACGTATTAATTAATACACCTGGAACAATTAAAGGTAAGAATGTATCCGTCCATCTTAAACCTGTAAAGATAACAAATAGCGGAAGCATCGTCACTTGTCCAGGAATCATTAACGTTGCGATAAATAATGCATATAAAGCCTTATTTCCTTTAAACTTCAATTTTGCAAAAGCAAACGCCGCTAATGAAGAAGTAAATAAAGTACCTAATGTAGAACATAATGCAATAAATATAGAATTTAAATACGCTCTCCAAATGATACCATCTTCATATTGGAATACCGCTTTATAACTCGTAAGCGTTAAGTTAAATGTGAAGATGTCAACAGGAACTTTAAATATTTCTAAAGGTTGTTTAAACGAATTTAATATCATCCAATAAAAGGGGAAGATACAAAGTAAAGAAGCAATAAGCATGATGATCGTAATGATAACGACCTGAACTGTTTTTTTCGTTTTTCGTTTCATTATTCATACACCAACCTTTTCTTTACTTTAAATTGAATGAGTGTCACAAGACCAACTAGAGCGAATAACACCCAGCTTGCGGCCGCTGCTCTACCCATATCAAATTGATTGAAAGCATAGAAGTAAATATACATTGATAAAGTATACGTTGAATAATCCGGTCCACCTTGCGTCATGATATACACTTCATTGAACATATTGAATACGTCAATAAATAGCATAACGCAGACGAAGAACATAACGGAAGAAAGCATTGGAATGGTAATATTTTTAATTTTTACCCACGCAGAAGCGCCATCGATTTCCGCTGCTTCATATAACTCTTCTGGAATATTCTTGAGTCCGGCATCAAAGATGATGTAATAATAACCGACTTTCAACCAAATCCCCACAAGCGACACCGCAAAGCGTGCCCATCTTGTATCGACTAACCAACCCGGTGGATTCGCTACACCAAATTTTCCTAAAATGGTATTAAGAATACCGCCATTGGGTTGATAGATAAAGGACCATACCATCGCAATAGCGACCGTAGAAGTAACCATCGGTAAGAACAAAGCCCCTCGATAGAACTTCATAAACGGCAACTTTCTATTCGTCAAAATGGCTAAAGTCAAGGAACAAATCAAAGTCGATGGAACAACAATTGCAATATAAATCAATGTGTTTAATATCGACTTCCAAAATATACGATCGCGGAACAAAGCTTGAATATTCGCTAGTCCCACAAATTGCGGCATATTAATTAAATCCCATTCCGCAAAACAGAGATAAATTGAGAAAAGCAAAGGAAACGCGACGAAAGCAAGATAGCCTAAAACTTGAGGGGCTACAAAAAGTAGACCCGCACGATTCTCTCTTCTTTCTTGCTTTGTCATTCGTCTTTTCACTATAAAAATCTCCTTTTATATTCTTTAGCTTGATCTAAAATCACTTTTACTTTCTCAAAATAATCTGGAACGGTATTTTCCACTAACGAAAGCGTTGGAATTATACCCTCTCTTAATGGCGTCATAGTTTCAGTATTCGTGCCTAATTCATGAACGCCTGAAGATCCTCGACCCACATCACCTAAGCATAAGTGGGCAAATTCACGGGCAAATCTTGTAAATAATAGTGGGGAGAAGCGATCATGATAATGTAACCATCCATCGGTATGACCCGATTGGAATAGTGGCATGGCTTTTGCTAAACCATCATAATATCCTTCACCACTTACTAAGAAATCTTTTTTAATGGTCCTTAATCGATCACATAATTCGACAACACCATCATATAATTTGTAATTTTTATCATTGGTAAAGCACGCTGCGATATCTAAGAAAGCACCATCAAAATCAAATTCATCCGTGGCATTTTTAATTTGATTGAACAAATAATCTTGATATACTTTGCATCCCACATTTAACTGTGATAGTTCATTAAAGTCATAGTGGTGAGCGCCTTCCCAATCTACGGAGCCTGAATGATATTTGGCACCGCTCACAGATTGGAATTCGGCAACAGGAACAATGTCTTTTAAAGCAGGAATATTATGATTGACCATATTCATTCCGTACATCGCCATGACTTTACATCCTAAAGCATGTAACCCGTCCACTAATTCTTTTAACTTCTTAGCACCGCCCATACGTTCATCGGGGGTGTAGTTACCGTATTTATAATAGTAACGGCCTTCCCAACCTGCTAAATAGACTAAAATATTTTTGCCATCTAAATAAGCGGTAATCTTTTTCATATCTTCTAAAGCTTGTTCATAGGTATGAAAGATAAAGCCAGTAAAGGTTTCCATATGCATCGTTACTACTAAAGCGATATCTTTTAACCAAGAAGGAGCGATAGAACACTCTACATATTCTTCAAGACCATAAGCATTCTTAATAAAATTAGAATGTTCTAAAATAATTTCTTCTAAAGAATTTTTAATGCCACATTCCACTATTGGGGTTTTAAAATGCATAGAAATTTCTGTACCCTCACATTCCATAACGACATCTAAGCGCATCGTATCTTCTACTTTTTTCATATAGAAAATCTTTTGACGAATTTGTTTGTCTTTTACGGAAATATAGAGGTACTGACCATTTTTTAATTCAAAAACCAAAAGTGGGGTGGATAAACTTCTCCAGCCTTCCGGATATTTAAATAGAAGGCCATGTTCTGTTACCTCTTTTTCTTCATCGGTTGAACTAATATACTTTCCTAAAGGAAGATGATCAAATCTTAATTTAATGGAACGAATATTTTGTTCAAGTTGCGCTTCCATTTGAAACGCGCGATGATCTTCTTTTTCTTCTACTAAAATATCAACATTTCCTAAGACCGATTCACTATTCCCCCACAATAAATGATCAGAATGATAATGATTTCCTTTTTTTAATAGGGTTTGAGGTTCAATGGTATATACATTTTCCAAACTAAAGATTTCAACTGATATTTGGTAATCTTTGAAATCAAGTTTATCGTTATTCAATGTATAACTTAAATCTTGAATCTGCATAGTTAATCTCCTTTTAATCTAATGTTTCAGTTAAGCGAATATCAATATAATCAATTTGGAAAATTCCACAATCTACGCTATCTAACTTTAAGCAGTAAATGAAATTCTTTCCTTCATCTAATTCAATTTCAACGGTTTGTTCACTGACACTCACGGTGTCCCAACCGGTATATTCTAGCTCATTCATCGTAGAAACTGGATAATGGCTAAAATCAGCATTACGTGTTAATCCTACTTCAGCAGTGGTAGTAATAAAGCTTGGTTTGGCTTTTTTAGAACCATCAAATGATCCAGCAGCATAACCAATCTTTACTTCATATTTTCCTTTTACTGGTGAATTAAATTGCCATTCAACACCATCATAATTACTCTCAATATTTCCCATTAAGAAACCATTGGAGAATTTCTTATCATCGTGTTCAGCAATACATGGGTTTTTACATTCATAAGTACCACTATCATTATTTTTTCTTCTTGGTGAACCCATCTCGGCTTCTAAGCGATACCATTCTGGTGCCGTTCCAAATTCTTTTAAATCTTCTGAATTATATTTACTTCCATCACCTTTTAAAACGAAATAATCTAATTCAACGAAACTACCCCAGTTATCAGAAGAATCACCATTTTTCATAACAGAAATGGTATTCCAACCTTTATTTAAAGTAATTTGTACTTCGGCTTTTTCTGCTTCATAAGTACTTCCGCCCCAACCGGTCTTTTCTGTATAATTAAACTTTGTTTGATAGGCTCCATTCACCCAAACATCATCATGGGCAACTGGCATATCGGTGGTGTACCAACTTTCAAAAGTAAAAGTGCCAGCAACTGGGCATAAATAGTCAATATAGACACCTTGACCCGCATCATCAATACCACCTACATAAGCGCCATTATGCGCGGATGGATTATTACGATAATTGCATTGGGCTTTACCAGTTCCATAGTTAGCTAAGTAGTTTTCTGCTTCAAAAACGACATCACCAAAAGTACTTAAAGCAACAAAAGTATAAGTAGAAACCTCTCCTACTGTTTCTCCTTTATATGCCGAAATCTCAAATGCAATCTCGCCTTCTAATCCTAAGCTATCGATATCAATTTGCGTATCGGTAATTTTGTCTTCATATAAAATTTCTTCATTTTGCGTTAATTTAATATTATATCCTTCAGCATTTTTTACTTCGTCAAAGGATAAAATTCCATTTTCAAAACGAATATTCGTCACTTGTCCTAATTTCACACCACCACAACTGGTTAATAAAATACCGGTGGCTAATAAAAGTCCTTTAATTTTTGTTTTCATGATTGTTCTCCTTTTTACATAATCTTGTTTGATGTTTTTTAATAATGGCCTCTCCTTGATTTTTGTTTGCAATTTTCTCCATTAAAATGTCGACTGCATCTTGAACCATTTGATCGTAGTCTGCATTAATCGAGGCAATAAATTCAAATTGTTGTGCAAATTTAGAAATGCCATTAAATCCAATGACATGGATATCTTTTGATTTTTGAGAATCGTATAAATAATTGGCTAAATTATCATCGAAGCAAAAGAACCAGTGATAGCCTTTTTCAATGAGTTCATTGACTTGGCGCATTTGTGATTCTTTTAAAATGGTGACTTCTATTCCTTCTTGCTTGGCTTTCTCTACAAATCCTTGTTGTCTTCTTAATGAGCATTCAATACCATCCACTCCGATATAACATAATTTTGTAGCGTGGCATTCATCAATTAAATAGGACGCAGCAATTTGTCCACCTTGTTCATCGTCCATATAAACCACATTCATTTTGGGGCGTTCATCATATCGACCAAATAATAAGAATGGTACTTGATGTAACAAGGAAATTTCATAAGCATTATCATGAGGAACTAAAAAAGAAATCATTGCATCGACCGATAACTTTAGTGCTTCTTTTACATTTTCTTTACTTACATAATTCTTTGCCGTAGGAATTAAAATAATTAAATAATTTCGTTTTTTTAATTCTTCAATCATTTTCTCGGTAATCATGCCAAACATGGCAGAAACTAGAGAATCGACAAACACGGCGATAATTTTATGTTTAATTTTATCAACGGGTCGAGGAACATATCCTAATTCAATCGCTTTCTGACGCACTTTGTGCTTTGTTAGTTCACTAATATCATCATAATCTTTTAATGCTCTAGAAACCGCTACTAAGGATATTTTTAATTCTAAAGCGATGTGCTTTAAACCAATGTCATTTTTCATAAGTACTCCTCGTTATTTTTGTTAGAAATTATTATGCGTACCTTATGAATAAGCTACGCATAATCCCTCTTTTTTTTCTATAACTTATTATAAATGAATTACCATTCCATTGTCGAAATTTATCACTTGATCCCGTGTTTTGCAAAATAGTTTTTATTCTTATTTTTTTATGATTATTTGAATAAAATGTGAATCAAGTTCAAAGATTTATCTTCATCGACATTTTTTATGAAACGTTATGAGTTTGGCTTATTCAGCAACTTTTGTTAAAACAATGTAGTCAAAACAGAACCAGTTACTATTTTCTCCTCTAGCAACTTTTAATACATGGTCGCCTTTTGTTAAGTCAAAAGTAGCAGCGGTATTGGATAGATGGAAATTATTCCATGCTTGACCATCATAATCTTCTAAGCTATAAGTAAAGCTTTGTTCATCTAAAGTAATATCCACTGGACGAGCACCACCATCTTTACCATAAGCAATTTTTAATTCATATCTTCCTTCTACTGGGAAGTTAAAGTGGAATTCTGCACCATTACCTGCTGCATTAATTTCACCAACTACATAACCATTGGAGGCATTACCATCAATTGGAACTGGAAGTGCACTGGAATTAATCTTTCCTAATTCTGCTTCAATCTTTAATTCATTGATTTCATATGTTAAAGCATCTTTATCAAAGGTTTGTTGGGTGCCTTTAATTTCAAGATAGTCAACTTCAGCATAGCCACCATATTTGGGGTTATCCCAGTCTGCGCCTTTTTTCGATAAGCTAATGGTATTATAACCTTGATTGAGGGTTGCTTTTACGGTGACCTTTCCGACTTTGGTAATAGAATCACCTAATCCCGTATCTTCTTCATAGACAACTGAAGTAGCTACTCCATTCACTAATAATTCATGCTTAGAGCCTGGTTGGTCAGTGAAATAAGCAATTTCTACATCATGTTCACCACCTACAGGGGCATAATGAATAAAGAAAAGACCTTGCGCACAGTCATTTAATCCACCAATGTACTTACCTTCTGAGGCTAAGTCATTTTCTTTAATAGAAAGATTGGTGGCGCCTAAACTACCATTTTCGGCTTCAAGACGAACGTCGATATCTACATTATCAGGTGTAGGTGTAGTTGGTGTTGGCGTTGTTGTAGATGGCTCAGGTGTCACAGTAGTTGGATCTGGTGTCGCCGTAGTTGGCGTTGGTGCCGCAGTAGTTGGATTTGAAGTTGTAGGATCAATAGAAGTCGTTGGATTATCTGTTTTTCCACAACCCACTAAACCCATTAAAACGGTAGCAGCAAAAATAGACATTTTCTTAAAAGTATTTTTCATTGTTTTTCTCCTTCCAATATTTTGCAAAACACTTTTTGCAGTTTAATTACAACAAATACCTTTAAAAAAATAAAGATATCGCATTTTTTAAAGTTTCAAATTTCTTAAGAATTTCACATAAAAATGACTATTTTTCAGAATGTAAGCGGTTTTAATTTATTTTTTAAAGTAACGGTTTTTTTCTCGTTTTTCCTTCTCTTTTTCCCATTTTTATTCCCCAGTATTTTTCATTTTTTATAAGAAAAATGTGTTATAATAAATTCGGTGATAAGTATGGGGAATCCAAATTTAAAAGAGAATCCTTTAAAAAGAGCGCTAGCGCTTCCTTTTCGTGGTTTCTTAAAAACTTTTTTCCCTATTACTTATGTAAAACTACAATACAAGTACATTACGCATCATACTTTGCATTTAAAAAATCCCGTTCGCTATACGGAAAAATTACAATATCTCCGCGTATACACTTATCCTAAAAATAAAGAAGTCAGTCGTTTAGCATCTCGAGATGGCTTAAGAGAATACGCACATGAACTCAAACTAGATGAATACCTAGTTCCTATTTATGGAATTTATCGTACATTTGATGAAATTCCCTGGGATAATCTTCCCTCTTCTTTTGTTATGAAATGCACCCATGCAAGTGGCATGAACGCGATTATTGATAATAAAGACAGTGTTGATAAAAAAGCCTTACGAAAGAAATTTAAAAAATGGCTTAAAACCGATTATGGAAAGAAAACCATGGAACGCCATTATTCGAGAATCAAGCCCCAAATTATTATTGAAAAGAAATTAGATGAAGAAGGACATTTACCTATTGAATATAAAATTCATGTATTTAATGGCGTTGCTAAATCCTTATATGTAGTTACTGGACGCGGCCAAGATATTCGTTACACAAATTTCTATATCGATTGGACGCGCTTTGATGGATCCCAGTTTAATGGATGGAAAAGTAGCGATGTTCCGATTGAAAAACCGAAGAATTTTGATACAATGATACTGGTAGCGGAAAAATTAGCAAAACCTTTTCCGTTTGTCCGAGTAGATTTATATGAAATTAATGGAAAAATCTATATTAGCGAAATGACCTTCACTCCTGCTAAAGGCACCCTCATTCTAGATGATGATCGCTGTGACTTTGAAATGGGAGCGTGGCTCGATATCAGTAAGGAGGTAAAGAAAAAATGATAAAGAAAAACATCATTTTAGGCGTAATCTGCTTAGGTGTTGCTGGCGCAATGGCATTAGTCATCGCCCAAGGTGGCGACGAAGCTAGAGACCGTCAAGAACGTTTAAAGCCCGTGACTTTTTATGACCAAGAAAAAGATATGCCTTCTTTTGAAGTGACAGAAGAATATACTTACTATGCCCAAGATAATAGCGTTTCTTCTTCTTTGACTTCTATTCGTAATCTTGAAACTTTTGAAGATGATTTCTTAACACCTTATGTAAATGATTTAAACCAACGAATTGGAAGTGATTGGAAAGTACAAACATTAAAAGATGATTATCGTGCCAATAAAGAAGGTGCAAGTTATTGGAATTATGTTTGGGCCTATGCTTCTTACTTTGCTTTAAAGAAAGAAGTTCATCTAACAAAAGCCGCTGACTTTGATTATGTTTTTGATGGTATCATTGATTGTTCTAGTCAAACCAAAACGCAAGTTTACCTTCATGAAAAAACGGAAGATTATAATTTTCAGCCCACTTTTAATTTAAAAAGATATATGGATGTGCCCGCTAATTATTTTGTCTTCTTTGCGAAGTCCTCTATTGGAACGATTGATGCAGAAACCACATTTTCTTTAATCAAAAAAGATAATAATCAATATACTCGTTACAACTTCGTCTTTGATAATACTTATTATCACTCCAACTACCTACCTACACTTTATTTAGGTTATTTCGACACTTTCTTAGATAAAGATGGAAATGCTTTTGATGTTAATTTATTAAAAAACACAACAATGATTGGCTTATCTTATCAAAAGAAAGCGCAAGAAACGCTTGCTTCACAATCAAGTTACGATGCTATGCCAGCGGATAATGATGATCAACTTGAAGAATTTATGAAGCTTTATGACATTATGCTCCCTTTTGCGACATGGAATAAAAAAGCAAAATAAGATGATTTTTAATATATTTTTGTGCCTTCATAATTATTTTTAATTCCATTATTTGTTTTTTACTAAAAAAGTGGTGTACCAGTTAAGATACATCACTTTAAATATGAAATATTCCAATCTTTTATATTGACTATTACTATACAAAACTATAGTTCACTGCATTATTTTTTTGCATATATAACGAGTAATTATTTATATAATGATATTATATAAAATCATTCATGCTCCTTGTCGTTATCATTTTCAATTGCTACTTTTTTTGCTCTTTTTTCTTGTCTCATTTCTTTTATAAATAAAACTAATTTACCAATATTTCCTGTTAAGAATGCGATGAGAAAAAGAACAAGAAATACTTTTAAAAGATCCCCTATCGGTCCAAATCTTTCACTCGTATCAAAGGAATCATAAATATCATTATGGAAATACCACATTAAAAATCCCAAATCAATGAACATTAAATAGCCAAACTTACTTAAGTAATCAAATAGCTTTTTCATATAACCCCCTCCTTTTTTAGAAAATGCCATCGTTAAAATCAAAAACATCTTTGTTCACAATAGAGCGTACCATTAAATCATAATTAATTGTTTTATTATTTCTTAGATAATATTTTCTAAAAATGTTCTTACATTTAAAACCCATTTGTGATTCAATCTTTACTCTAAAATCTCCCTCACTCATCGCGCCACCATTTCACTACCATCAATCGTCTTTGTAAGGTTTTGAAATCGACTCTGAATATTCATCGATGAACATAAAACACACGCAAATAAAAATGGGTTAAAGAATTTTTCATAATTAGTTCCTTTCTTTTTTTCTCTTTAACTATTATTTTTAATAGACGCTAGAATGTAACTATCATGATAGCCACTTTTATTTTATGATATATATTCTATAAATACAATACATTTTAACTTTTATTACCATAATATTTTTT
>ERZ808275.258-NODE-258-length-25726-cov-3.321374_pt1 | contig 25726 bp, 22 predicted proteins | sample MGYA00520894_ERZ808275 | MGnify/ENA primary metagenome ERZ808275 (study PRJEB31516, sample SAMN03275598) | gut metagenome | biome: mammalia-associated habitat; material: feces | host: Papio cynocephalus | place: Kenya | collected 2012-08-03 ...
ATAATCAAATTATAGACGAGGTATAAATATGAACTTAATTAAAAATTTAATCAAAAACTTAGCAATTTCAATCATTAACACAGCTCTAACAGTTTTCATCTGCTACTGGAACATAATGGCGATTATCAACGCTTTTCAAACTCCTGATGCAGACTGGAACCAAGTTTGGACATATTTAGTTTGTTCCGTTGTAATTTTAGTAATTATGTGGATTTCGGCATTTCTAAAATTCTTAAAAAGACTTGCATTTGTAATCCTTGTATTACTTTTAATCGGTTGGTTCTATCTTCCTCAACTATTGCCTAACGTTACAAATAACATGTGCGTAACAATGGGTTCTTGTAAAGAAGGGACAGAAGTTAAAACAGCAGTTTCAGGAAAAATCATTATCAACAAACAAACTTGTATTCAAAACAAATGGAAATGGGACGATAAAAAACAAGCTTGCAAAACAAAATAAGGATTGATTTTGATGAAAAATATTATAAACGATATTAAAAATATGGTTACAGGCAAAAAGGAAATTTCTACAAAAGAGGCTTTTACGCTTATGCACAAAGAACTTGAAGAAGCCGAAAAAGCCTATGGCAAGAATATCTTTCCTGAAGAAAATATCTTAACTCCAGAAGAAGTCCATTATCGTGCATTAAAACTTAAAGCTGGTGCTCCTTTTGAAAAAATACAAGAGCAATATGCAAAATTGAAAAACAAATATAATCCTGAATTATTCAAAGATAACGAAGAAAAATACGAAAAAGCAAAAGAACTTGATGCCAGAGCTGAATTTGCATTTCAATATTTTAAACAAAAATTTGGGATTGAATAAAAATACCGCAACACCTCTCTAAACAATTCTCAATCGTTTAGGCAAAGTGGTTTAAGAAAATGGTTATAAATACTAAAAAAAGGCGACGTTGCATTACAACGTCGCCTTTTTTATCAAATTTATATATTTACTTTGATGTTGGTATGTTCGTTGGTGTTGGGAACTTAATTGGCGGAATTTCTAACTTTGGAATATTAAGTTCAAATTTCTTTGGTTCATTATGTTGAAGTGGATTATTTTGATACATTTCGTCCAATTTTGCCATTGTTCGAGGGAAATACTGTTGCAAATACTGAGTTCTTAGTGTAAGCAATTCATTTGTTAATGGCGTGTTGTGAATTGCATTACCCTCAGCAACTGTTTCTTTCAATCCGCCTGTAGGTCCGCTGTAGTGTGTTAGAGTATTAATGAAGTAGTCCACATGTTCTCTTTGAGCATCAGGGAAAGCTTCATTAAACGCTTCTTTTTCTTTATTATATATTTCTTGAACCTCTTTATTTTGAGATATCATTTTGTCAATTGATTGAAGCATTTTAATTGGACTCTTCATGTCTGCATTTTTAAAATCTTTAGCATGTCCTAGTTCATGAAGCACTACAAATAAGTCATCACCTGAATGAAGAGATCTATCTGTTGGCTTGTAGTATGATTCTAACTCGTTTTGCATACCTTCAATATTGTCAATTGTTTCACTCATTTCTAACAATTCGTCACCAGACAAACGTTTCAACGATGCTATTATCTTGTCTTTATCACCCTTAACTTTGCCTAAATCAATTGTTGCGGTTTTCTTTTCATCTTGGTCACAAGTTACAACTAATTTGTCACCTTGAACCTTCATTGTATAACTTTTATCATTAAAAGTTGATCTAAATTCATTATCAGACACAACTTCAAATGTCTTTTTGTTATCTAACAAAACTTCACCATCTTTTGTAGTAATCTTATAATGCATATATCGATTACCTTTTGGGTCATCTTTGTATTTATATTGAGTTCTAGTTCCGTCCAAAGATTCCATATCTTTTTTAACGACAACTTTACCACTTTTCTTTTTAGTTGCATCACTTACGGTTTTAACACCATCTTCAGTTAAAATATCCACTGTATTTACGCCCTTAACCTTTGATGGACGAGAGTATTCTCTTGAAATCATTGTTCCATCTTCTTTCATCTTTGAGCGTAATTCATAAGTTCCTTGGAAAGTCTTAACTTTTTTACCTTCGTTATCAACTTGGTCTAATTCAACCATATCATAACGAATTTTTGAAACAGTATTTGTCTTTAAATCGTAAGCTTCCTGAATTCTGTATCTTTCGCCTTTTTCATCAGTATATTCTGTCAAATTTTCAACAGAACGAACATTCAAATCTCTGTCTAAAACTTCTGAACTCATTTGGAAATCAAAGTTTAGCGCATTCAATTTGTATGTTGAAGGGTCATACTTATCATTTACAAGTGACATCATAAAGACTTTATCTTTACCACCTGCATTTTCCTGCATTTCAAGCACATGTTTGTGAATTTTATCAATTTCATCGTTCTTAAAAATCATTGCAATTGCTGCAATATTAGTTCCTGACAATTTTGTATCTGTAAACTTCTTCGCTTGTTCTAACTGCTCTGGAGTTAGCTTTCTCAATGCTTCTGCATCTTTACCTTTATAATCTTTAAATTCTTCTGGCAAAACATCTGTTTTAACCTCACCTGATTGAGGTTGGTTTACAAAAAATTCTGTTCCACTAAAAAGCGAATTTGAAGCATCAGCAGCTAAACTAACCCTTGCGCCTACATCAGCAGAACTAAATACACCAATCTCAGGTTCTGGTGCTGTACCTTGTTGTTTTTGAGCATCTTTTTGTTTTATAACTTGTTGTTGAACGGTTCTTACTTCATTTGTTGACATGCATACCTTCCTTAAATTTGATACTTATTAAAGTTTACTCAAAGAAAAAATTGCCTATTTTATTAAAAAATGTTACTACTTTTTGCTGTTTATAATTACAAACACACCGCTGAAAACTAGCAACATACCGATTACTTTAATTAAAGAAAGTGATTCACCGAATAACAAAATACCTAACACTGTTGCAGTTAAAGGTTCTAAAGCACCTAAAATTGCGGTCTTTGTTGAACCTATAAATTTTATTGCAATTGTAATTGTTTCTAACGAAATTATAGTCGGAATAATTGCAATACATATTGCTAAAAACCACTCTTTAGGGGTATTTAAAATTTGTAAGTTTGTACAGAATTTTGTACTTACAACATAAACTGAAATCCCGAATAACATTACATAAAAAGAAAGTTTATCTCCACGCAAATGTTTTACCGCAGGAATCTTTTTTACTCCAACCATATAAATTGCATACGACAAAGCAGAAACAAATATCAAAACTAGCCCTAAGGTGTTAATATTAGAACCAGTTTTTGCATTAGACAAAAATACAATTCCCAACGCTGTTATAAGCATTGCACCAATAACAGTAAGTGACAATTTTTCTTTAAAAAACATAGCCATTATCATTGCAACCATTGCTGGGTAAATAAACAATATTGTACACGCAATTCCTGATTCAATATACCTAAATGAAACAAACAATGTTATTGATGACAATGAAAACGTTAGACCTAAAATAAATAATGCTAGAGCTTCGTCTTTATTAATTTTCAAAGATATTTTTTTCACAAATTTAAGCCAAAAATAATAAATCAAGGTCGCAATAAAATATCTAAAAAATAAAACTGAACTAGCACCAATACCACAAGCATACAAAGGTAACGCAAACAACGGATTTGTTCCGTAACTTACTGATGCTAAAACACCGTTTATGTAACCTTTTGTTTGTCTTGATGTAGTCATTCCAACCGCCTTTTTACAGCGAAAATCTTATATCAAAATTAATATAAAATCAAGCAATAAAAACGGTTGTAACTATTTGCTAATACTAAATTTTGAAGGTCTTGTTTCTACACTGATAATCGCAACCATTGTCCAGAAAATGAAGTGGATTTGAGGTCTAAAAAATACAGTATCTACAAAGCCATGAACCATCAAGCCGATAATTGAAGTCACTGCAACTGTTGTAAAGATTAATGATTTTGTATCATTTGAGTATTTAATATGTTCAAATGCTGTATACAAAGCTAATCCCAAGAAAGCCAAGAAGGCTAATAGAGCAAAAATTCCACTTTCTACAGCAGTTTCTAAGTAAATATTATAAGCACTCAATGCATCAAAGCCAGTTTTCATATACAAACCATAAATTTCACGGAAATTTTGGTTACCTAAACCAATTCCAAGTAGCCAATTGTCCTTGAACATATCAATACAAGAATGATAAACATTAAATCTGAAAGAATTTGAACTATCTGTTCTCATTGCAAAAATTGAGAAAATTCTTGCTCTTAAAGATGCTTTTGCAAGGATTAAAACTGTTCCCAAAGCAATAGCACCACCAACAACTGACATATATAGTTTTTTATAATCATTCCAGAAGAACTTAGCAGAAATAGCTACTAAGGTTAAAATTGTAGCAAACAAGCCTAGATATGAACCTCTACAACCAGTTGCAAATAACACATACATTGAAAGTAGTGTCAAAACTAGCAATACAACTGAATTTTCATAACGTTTATTATAAATTTCATGAGCTAAAATACCAAACATTGTAGGAATTGTTGCTACCATATATCCACCCATAAGGTTTGGATTTAAAGGCTTTAATGTCCCGTAAACCCTTGACATTACTTGTTCCGGATTTAGGTATGATGTGTCTTGCCAAGTTGAAATTTCATCAGGGCGAATTACTGATTGCAAAAGTCCTTGTATTGTTTCATAAGAAACGCAAGCTCCAATTGTAAGCAATATCCACCAAATTTTGTCTTTATTATTTTTTAAATATTGTACTAAAGATAGGTAAAATCCAAAATATACAATTAATTTTAAAAATCCATGCAAGCTCAAGCTGAACATTGTTGAGCCGAACAAGCTTACAATTACTAACATAAAATATGCTAATAAAAAGATTTCAAACTTTTTACATTCTAACTTTTCACCTTTTTTAACCAACAATTTGATAAAAGTTAAAACAATAGCAATCATAGCAAAAATTGCAATCTTTTCAGACTGAGCAAAAGTTGAAACAAGAAAGACAGCTAATATTGAATACAATATTAGCGTGTCTAACTGTTTAAAAATAAAACTACTGTTATACAAACCTTCTGTTTTAGATTGAATGAATGTAAAAAGTTTATTAAACATCTTTTATTAACCCATATTTTCTTCTTGTTTGTTTACATCAGGTTGAGCTGGCGCACCTGCTTGAGGAGCTGGTTGAGGAGCTTGTTGACCGTATTGAGGTTGTCCCCCTTGTGGTGCTGTTGGTTGTAAAATTCTAACATCTGAAACAGTACCGTTTAATTTGTAGCTTGGACCTTCTAAAGTAACAGGCAAGCCGATTTTAATTTTGTTACCGCCAATAACAGCACCGTCTTTTGTAATCTTAGCCTTATCAACGATGATTGTTACAACCATGTCATACAAGAATGCTTGAGAGTAATCGTCAACCATTACAAATGGTTCTTTACCGTTGCGAGGGTTAGGCATTACAGTCTTTTTAGAGTCCATTCTAACATCAGCAACCTTCAAGTTTGTATAAGGAACATTTCTGATTGTAATAAATGTTTCTGAGTTTGGAAGAATTGGAGATTCGTTTGTAGTAAGAGTTACCCCTCTTAAAAATACTTGAAATCCAATTGTAGCAGTTGCTTCAATTTGTTTATCTGCTGTTTGACGGAAGTGAGAGAATGTTAAAGCACCAACAACAAGCGCCAAAACAATACCACCCACAATAATCCAGTCAGTCGTATTTACTTCTTTTAAAAGTTCTTTTAATTTTTCCATATTATTATTCTCCTTTTAAATTGATTTTTTCTAATGTTTCAAGAATTTCATCTACAGTTGTTGTAGCACAACCAAATTGCTTGATAACAATACTTGCTGCAACATTACCAATTACTGCTGCATAAACAGGTTCTGCACCGATTGCTAAACCTAATGTATAAAGCGCTGTAACTGTATCACCAGCACCAGTAACATCAAATACTTTCGAGCGGTTAAATACAGGGATTTTTTCAGAAGTTCCGTCTGAATTTACAACTACCATACCATCTGAGCCACAAGTAATTAAAACAGCCTTAGCATTTGTTTTTGTAATAATTTCCTTGCCTGCTTTTGTAATTTTTTCGTAAGAATCCAATTCATAACCAACAAATTTTTGTGTATCTGGTAGGTTTGGAGTCATTGAAGTTACATTTTTGTAATTTGACAAATCTTTTTGAGCATCAACAACAATAACCTTGTTATATTTATTTGCCAATTCTACAGCTTTATTAACAACATTTGAAGTTAAAACGCCAATATGATAATCAGATAAAATTACGGCATCGTGTTCAGGAATAGCTTTTTCCAATTCATTAATAATTTTATCTTCTGTTTCCTTTTTGATAGGTGCTTTTGTTTGTCTATCAATTCTTACAATTTGTTGTGTAACAGATTGCGAGCAAGAGCCTGAAATTCTAGTTTTTGTAACTGTTTTTCTGCCTGCTTCTTCAACTAAATATTTGCAATTCACATTTGCATCTTCAAAAGCTTTGATAAGTTGGGTTGCTTGATAATCATCACCAACAACACCAATTACGCTAACTTTACCATTATTAATCATTGATGCATTGTGAGCTGCGTTTGAAGCTGCACCAAGAATTATATTTGTATGTGTATGTTGCAAAATAAGAACTGGAGCTTCACGTGAAATTCTTTCAGTATCACCATAAACCATTTCATCTATTGCAATATCACCTACAACAAGGATTTTTGCTTCGCTTAACTTTTTAATGTAATCTACTAATTTTTGTTTTTCAATATTCATAACTTTCATCTATTTCGCTTATTGATAATTGGATTAATATAATTTATAATGGATTAATAATTAAAGTTTATCATGAACATAAAAAATGAGGTAACATTTTGGAACAAGATAAGGACAATACAAATATAAATCCTGAAAATACAGAGTTTCAAATCAACAACATTGATGAAGAAATTGAGTTTGATGACAACATTGATATTGATGCATTGCAAGCTCAATTGAAGCAACACATGTTAGATACAGAAAATGTGGATTATTCACCTGAGCAGACTACTCCAGCACCTCAACCTGTTGAGAAAAAAGACGATATCACATCATTACTTGATATTCCAACATTTACATCTCAAGACTCTAATGTTCCACCGATGGATATTGCAACACCTACAGCTCCTTTGGCTGTACCAAATCAACCTGCACCACCTCAAGAAAAATTAAAACTTCAGGAAGGTGAAAAAAAATACGTAATCTACATTGAACCTGACAATATTGATTTTATAGATAGTTTATCAATTAAAGATAGAAAAAAAATGATAAATAAAGTTCTTCACGAACAAGATGAAGCTTCAAGAAAACGTAAAGAACTTAGAGAGCGTGCAAAATTTACAAGACAAATCATTATTATGGTCTTGACTGTAACTATTGCTCTTCCAATTTTCTTTGTTATATTGAATAAATCAATTGAAATAACAATTTTAAACTATCAACAAGCGCAACAAAATTTCGTAAAATTGTACAAGGAACAAGGTAAGATTAAATCATACAAGTCTTTCCAAAGTCATTTTAGATAAACTAAGTTTTGTTACATTTTGCATTAAAGTGTTTAAAATAAAAATTTACGATAGTACAATAAAAATGCACTCAGTAAGTGCATTTTTTTGCTGTAATTAAATAAACACAATGTACACAAATAATGGAGAAAGAAATGATTACTCTTAACTACAACAATGTTGATGCTAGTGTCATCGGCAAAGACCATGGTTTAAATCTTGAAAAAGAATTTTCTAACTACAAAAATGACATCGAAAAAATCATTAAAGACTTAAACCAAAGAAAAGACAAACAAGGTCAATGGTTACAATGGATGAACCTTGGTTACAATGAAGAAACTGTTTGGTACGTAAAAGAATTTGCTGCAATGGTAAAAGGTAGATTTGACAACGTATTAGTATTAGGTATCGGCGGTTCTGCTTTAGGCGGTATCGCAGTAACTGAAGCTTTATTAAAACCATACTGGAACTTATTAACACCAGAACAACGTGGCGGTATGCCAAGAATTTTCTTCTTGGATAACATCGATCCTGACCAAATTACAGGTTTGTTACAAGTTTTAGACTTAAAGAGAACTTTAGTTAACGTAATCACTAAATCAGGTTCAACTGCTGAAACAATGTCACAATACATGATTGTTAAAAACTTATTAGAACAACAATTAGGTGACGATTATAGAAAAAATATTGTTGCAACAACAGACCAAAAAACTGGTATTTTAAGACAACTAGCAGACCAAGAAGGCTACAAAACATTTGTAGTTCCTGATGATGTTGGTGGTCGTTTCTCAGTATTCTCAGCAGTAGGCTTATTACCTTTCGCTTTAGTTGGTATTGATATTGAAGAAATGATGAACGGTGTTAAAGATATGGATTTAGCTCTTAAAAATACTGATATCCACAACAACATCGCAGCTCAAAATGCTTTAATTCACTACTTAATGGATACTAAAAAAGGTAAAAACCTATCAGTTATGATGCCATACTCAAGCAGATTGAAATATATCTCTGATTGGTATGTTCAATTATGGGCTGAATCTTTAGGTAAAGAAGAAAATAACAAGGGTAAAAAAGTTAACTGTGGACCTACTCCAATCAAGGCTTTGGGTGCAACAGACCAACACTCTCAAATTCAACTTTACAACGAAGGACCTAACGACAAAGTTATTAACTTTATCAGAGTTGAAGAATTTGACAACACTTTAGAAATTCCTCACATCTTTGATTACACAGGTATTGGTTACTTAGGTGGTAAAACTATCAACCAATTAATCAATGCTGAAGCTGATTCAACTAGAGTTGCATTATCAGACTATAAACGTCCAACAGTAACTATCAGCTTGCCAAAAGTTAACGCTTACAACGTAGCTCAATTACTTTATATGCTTGAAGTTCAAACAGCTATCGCTGGTGAATTATACAACATCAACACATTTAACCAACCTGGTGTTGAACAAGCTAAAAACTACACTTACGCTTTAATGGGCAGAGCTGGTTATGAAGAATCTGCTAAAGCTCTTAAAGAAAAAATGGAAAAACAAAAATAATAATTAAATGAAAAAACTATTAATCACAGTATTAATATTATTTTTAACAAGTTCGATAACTGTTTTTGCACAAGACTCAATTGTCTTAAAAGCTGGTATCTCTAAGATAAACAGCGTGCCGAAACAGTTTTTCGGCACTTGGCAGGTAAAATCGACTCTTATTACAACAGATTCACCAAAAAATTTTAAACCGTCTAGTGCTGATATGTGGAACTTACGACGTAGTGGTAACGTCATAGAACTTAGAAATCCTATGACTGGAGCAGTTGCAGAGATTTACTTAAACGACGTTAACAATAATGACATCACTTTTACTCATCAAGAAAAAGAAGATAACTTTAAGTTAACAGATACAGTAAAATTACGCTTAAATGGAAACACTTTCACAGGTACAAATGAATTAACACTAACTCAAAAGAAAATTTACGGCGACCAGTACGAAATTGTTACAAAGAAAGCACAATATAAAATAGAAGGTCAAAAGATTTCAGGCACTAGCATATATTAGGGGATTTATAAAATGGCAGACGATAAAACATTTGACATAATAATTTTGGGCGGAGGTCCTGCAGGTTTAAGTGCAGCTATTTATGCCGCAAGAAGCGCTGCTAAAACAGCAATTATTGATATTAGTATGCTTGGAGGTCAACCAAGCAACTACCTTGAATTAGAAAACTACCCTGGATTTGCAAAAATCGGTGGTTATGACTTAATGGAAAAATTTGAAGAACATGCAGATATGTTTGGCATTCAAAAATTTCCAATGGAAGAAATCCAAAGCGTTGATTTAACTTCTGAAATTAAGACTGTAAAAACATTAAACGGTGAATTTAAGGCAAAATCAATTATTATTGCAACAGGCGCTCAATCTAAAAAACTTGGAGTTGAAGGTGAAAAAGAATACGTTGGACGTGGAGTTAGCTACTGTGCTGTTTGCGACGGAGCATTCTACAAAGATAAAGTTGTAGCCGTTGTTGGTGGCGGTAATGCTGCCGTTGAAGAAGCTGGCTATTTGACTAAATTCGCATCAAAAGTTTATTTAATTCACCGTAGAGATGAACTTAGAGCCGACAAAATCGTTCAAGAACGAGCATTTAAGAACGAAAAATTAGAATTTATTTACGACACCGTTGTAAATAGTATTAATGGCGAAGACCTTGTTAAATCAGCAACTATCGAAAACGTTAAAACTCACGAAGTAAAAGATTTAGCAATCAACGGTATTTTCCCTTACATCGGTTTTGAACCGAATGCTGACTTGTTTGCTGGGCAATTAAAACAAGACAAAAATGGATTTATCATTGTTGACGAAGCTATGCAAACTTCTGTAAAAGGTGTTTATGCGATTGGAGATGTTAGAGTAACACCTCTTCGTCAAGTAATTACTGCAGCTGCAGACGGCGCTATCGCAGCAGTTTATGCAGGTCGCTACATTGAAACTTTAAAACCGGTTTCTGTATAGAACTTGAACCTTTTAACTCTATGTCATTCGGAACTTGTTTCAGAATCGCAAAGTCTTTCCAATATAACTATGCAACCCTGCCATACGGGGGACAGGCTCACTAAGCTTAAATCTTCGCTTGTTCTCTTTGTCAAAAATTCAGGGTGATATTGTGTTGCAATCTAATAGAAAAGAAAGTTATTCATTTTCAGTACCGTAAATTCTTGCGTAATTCCAATATGCTCTATAAACTTTTTTCAAGTAATCCTGTGTTTCAGGATATGGCACTTGTTCTAAAAAATCATCTCTATCTTGGTAAGTAAGCTTATTTCTCCAAGATTTAACCATTCCCAAGCCACCATTATAAGATAGCACTGCGTAAAATTCGCTTCCATCATTTATTTTCTTTAATTTTGAAAAATAAATACTTCCCAATTGAACGTTAATCTTTGGATTATACAAATAATTAGGATCATTAGAAGCTATGCCATAGGCACTTTTAACTTCATTTGCGGTTTGTGGCATCAATTGCATCAAGCCTTTTGCACCAACGCCGCTTGTTGCTTTCGGGTCAAAATGGCTTTCTTCCTTGATTATAGACAATAATAGTACAGGATTGTTGTCTAGTGCAAACTCTTTAGCATAATCATAGTAGTGAACTGGGTATACTAATCTCCAACGAAAATCTGTTTTTGGAGGTTTTGTTGTTAATTCTTCCATTGCATCTCGCGCCAACACTACAGATGTATTATATTTTCCGTCTTCGTATGCAAGCCAACTTTGTACAAATTTATCATTTTTGCACAATTCATTAACCATACCGTAATCCTTCAATAGCGCAAGTTTTACGACCATATTGCCGTCCTTTGACTTTTCGTAAGGGAACACAACAGGTTTGAAAATTAAATCTTTTACTATTAAAGGATTTTCAATTCTGTACATATCTACATAAGCTCTGTAAGCGTAATATGTATCTGGATATTCCTTCATTACTCGTTTATAGTAAACTCTTGAATCTTCATAGTTTTTAGCACGCTCTTCAGCTTTACCCAACCAGAATAAAACTAGAGGTGTTGAATTTGATTTTTGGAACTTGTTTAAATGCTCTTTGCCTAGTTTTAGAGCGGTTTTGTAATTACCAAATTTTACGTTTGAATAAAATACATTTGCTAATGCATCCGCTGCAAATTGACCTTTTGGAAAATCTTGATATAACTGAGCATAACATTGGTCTTTAAGTTCAATTGAAGAGTTACGACAAGTGATATATCTGATATAATCTTCGCCTTCTCGACCTTTTGACAAGTCACTCAAGTACATAAGCGCATTATTTTTGTTGCCAGAAGAGGCTTGTAAATACAAGTCAATTGCCTTATACATATCTTTTTTGTCTACGTATTGAGAGTATTTAGCCATACCTTTTTCGGTATATTCTTTAACTTTGGCATAATTTCTTAACTCGTAGTAGTTTTTAACGATATCACACCAGCTATATGCAACATTTGTTGAGTCCAAGTGTTTTCTTGCCAAATCAAATTCGCCTAAAGCATAGTAAGAACGCGCAATTATAAGATTGTCTTCACTTGTAAGAGTTGTTCTGTTTAATTCTTTAATTTTATTTATAGAATAAATTGCATAACGTCCTGCAGGAGCATCTTTTAAGTAATCTTTAAAATAATCTTCTGCCTTTTGTAAATCAAGGGCTAATTTTGTTTGGTTCGTAACCCCTTCTAACTCTCTTAATTGGATTAAACCTAAGTAATACTTAGATGCAATTGCATATTCACTTTTTGGATATTTTTTTACTATTGATTGAAATTTACGCTTTGCACGTTTTGGGTGTTGTTCATAAATATTTTGTGCTAAAAGATACTTAATTCTTACTGACAAAGTGAAATCTGGATATCTTCTAATCAATTGTCTATAGTGTTTTTGAGTAAGTTTTGGAGATTGCATAAACTCTGCACATTTAGCTTGACGGTAAAGAGCTGCAGGTTTTAATGTTGAATTTGAAGGAACTGTTCCAAAAGCCTTATATGCTTTATGATAATCCTCAGCTTTATAGTATTCCAAAGCTACGGCATAAGTCTTTACTCCGTCTGATTCTCCCCTCGTTGCATTCCACGCATTTACAATTAACAGTGAAATTACAGCTATTATAATCACTATAATTAGTGTTGTCTTTTGTTTTATATTCATATTTCGTACCAGTAACCAAGTTTTATTCTAACAAAAAATAACTCAAAACGCTATAGGTAGTAGGTTATAACTTTACAAAAATGAAATATAATGAAGATGTGAAACGAACTTATCAAACTCCTCCTATAAAACATATCAAAAAAGAAAGGACAAAGGTTATAAAAACTTACGTCCTTTCGTCTGAAATAAAAATTTTAAAAGGGTAACATTGTCACCTTAATACAACTCTATATATGTTCACCACGCATTGTTGTTGATGAATCTTGCAACGGAGTTACTACAGCTTTTGATTTATTAGGATTTGCTGGTGGTACAAAGTCATATTTAGGTCTTTCTACCATTTCATCATCAGTTTTGCCGATTTTATCAGAATCCTTTATTTGCATTCTGTCATATTCAACACTTGTTCCCTTTGTATTCATAGCTACAGAAAGTCCAAAGTATGTATATTGACGAACAAAGTCATATCCCAAGTTTAACTTCATATCATCTGGTCCTAATGCAACATAGAAAGTCGCCTCTCTTAAAGCTGAAGTTTTGTCTGATTGGTAGTCATAATCTACATCACTAGATAATTTGTAAGAACCATATAGACCTATGGTTAAATATTTGTGTAATCTTAAATATTCTCTGATATATACATTAGATTTACCATATCTGTAAGCATCCATTGTTCTAAATGGTGAATTATCGTCATAAGCTGCCAAGTAATATCCTAATTCTTGACGCCATAGTTTATATTGTGTTGTTAATCTTGGTCCAATTCTACCTATAAATTGAGTATCACCAGTACCGTATATAGCTGCAGAACCTTCACCGATAACATTAAATGTTAAATATTTAATGTCATCTTTTGTCATATCATGATCTTCTTTATTATAAAGTTTGCCTAATGCTAACAAAGTTTGATCAAATTGAGCCATATATTTTAATCTGATTGTGCTCATTTTTCCATCAATACCAGTAAACTTATCATTATTTCTCTTTCTGTCATTTTCTCTAAAGAAACCTGCAGATGCTCTGTGCCTGAAAGTTAAATTAGCTTTTGGATACAAGAAATCAGCATGGCGATAGCCTTTTTCATAAAGCGCTTCACCTCCATAACCTAACCAAGATTGTCCTAAGAACCATTCGTTCATATACGAATTAGCACCATATTGCAACATCAAGTTTTCATCTAATCTTTGGTAACCTTTTAAGTAATAAGTATTTTTTGAAGAACTATATGCAAAATCTGTTTTGTTTGTACCGCTTTTAAATCTCGCAATCCCCCCAAAACCTAAATTACCATTCATATTAATTGTAGGAATAAGTTTTAATGTTGAACCAAATGGAGCTTCTAGAACAACCCCTGGTCCTAAGAACATACCAAAGTTAGGGAAAGAACCTAATTCAGGATAGTTACCTTCAAAGTAATCATGCTCTTTATTTGTATAGAAAGTCATTGACGGTAAAGAAACAATCTTTTTACCTGTTCTTGAATAAACTTTCATTCCTTTAACTTGAACTTTATCGTGTGATTTTTTTGCTGAAATATTCAATTCTTTTACTTTTACAAACATTTTATTTTCTTTAATATCTGTAACTAAGAATTGCATTTCATCTTCTGGAATAATCATGTTTTGAACATCTTGTCCGAAACCAGTTGAATACATAGAAACAATTTTGTCGTAATTTGATGTAATTTTACCGTTTGTAGATAAGATATCATCACCAAACATATAACCATTTTCAGCCTGAATATCAAACATATATTGAGAATATTTCATATTATCTAATACGCCAGATTCTTCATTCAAATTAATTTTCATGTAATCGCCAAAAACTTCATTTCCAGCCTTGACGATTTTTACATTATCAAACAATTCAATAATATTTGTAACTTGGTTAAAAGTCATTTTATCTGCTGTCATCACAACATTTTGAGCAGGAATAGAGATTTCTATCCCGCCAACAGCTTCAACTAGTGTTTTATCAGGGTTATATTTCATAACCTTACACTTCATTACTGCTTTTGTTTCATCTTCTTTTTCTTCTTGTAAAACTTCGTTTACTTCTTCGTCTTGCACGACTCCATTTGCGTCAGCAAATTTATTTTTCTTGTTTGCCTTTGTTACCTTGTGCTCGTTGTGCATTCTAACAACTTTACGTCTTAATTTTGTAATTGGAGGAGTTACTTTTCTTGAAGATAAACCTTGTAAGCCTGTATCAAATGGTAAAAATTGTCTGTCGTGCTTTTCTTTTAACTGTTTTAATTCTTCTTCACGCTCTTGTTGTAATTGCATTGGAGTTTTAAAGAAAGATTCGCCAGTAAAATAAGATTCTTTAAAAGTAGTATCAGGAACAGAAGTATCTTGTATCGCAAACGCTGGTGACACAAGAAACATTACAACTACTAACACTATGACATTTTTTATATTCCTAATCAATTTAGTTTTACCTCTATATATAATTTAATGGATTATCAGGCTTACCATTTACCCTGACTTCAAAGTGGCAGTGAGGACCTGTACTGTAACCTGTTGTACCTTCACGTCCCACAACTTGACCTTTTGATACATACGCACCATTTGAAACAGAAACTGAATCTAAGTGGGCATATAATGTTGAAATTTGTTTTCCATTAACTCTACCGTGGTCGATGATTACAACCTTACCGTAACCGCCATACCAGCCAGTATAGATAACTTTACCTGAGTTAGAAGCTCTTACAGAACCTCTGTAAGGGCCTGCAATATCAACACCTGAGTGGAAAGAACGGCTATTGAAAATTGGGTGTGTTCTATATCCAAATGGTGATGTAATTCTACCTGCAATTGGCTTAATAAATCCTGATGCAACCTTGATATCACCTGAACCATGAGAACTTCTGTTAATCATAGTTCCAATGCTTGCAGATTGTTTAGCCAATTCTTTTTCAGCTTTTTCATAAGCTACACGGTCAGTACGTAGTTTATGAATCATATTTTCATTTTGAGCAATTTCTCTTTGAATAGATTGTTGTTGATAGTTGATTGTCTTGATAGAATGAGCAAGTTCGCGTTTCTTTTCTTCAATTGAGTATTTTAAAAGAGCGATTTCTTTCGCTTTTGCTCTTGCGGCTGCCATTCGTTTATAATCATTTTTAATAATTTTAGATTCAAAGTACATTCTATCTAGGAATGTATTAAAATCAGTTGCTGATAGTAATAACACAAAAAATCCGCGACGTTGTGATTTATAAACTTGACGGATTCTTGATTTCATTCTAAAGTCTATTGCTGTAAATTCGTTGGTTGCTATTCTTAATTGTTCTTCCATAGCTGCTAATTCATTGGTTGTTGAGTTCAATCTATTTTTTGAATTAGCCAAGCTTGTAGCAGTACTTTCTAACTTTTGTTGATTTTTATAAAGTTTGTTGTGTTCTACTCTTTCCAGCCATTTTAAGTGATTAATCTTTTGGCGAGCTTGTTCTTTTGTTTTAACTTTTGCAGCCATAGCGCAAGGACAGCCAAAAACTACTGTTACCATCAATAACAGCACCATTACTATTCCTTTTTTGCAAATATTTATATTCAAAAGTTATTTCCTTATCGTAACATTAGCGGAAGCATTAACAAACCTACTGTCCAAGCAATAAATGTGAATGCAATAATCCCAATGATAATCTTTTGGTGTCTTCTAAAAAATTCCATAGTCTTCCCCTTGTTATTAATATACATTGTATTATCAAAATATAAAATTTGCAATTATTTAAGGCACAATTTGCAAAAAAAGTTAAAATCGTTTAATATATATCCATAATGAAATATAAGTTTGAAAATATATTTTTAGATGAAAAAGAGTTGATGTCACTTAATAGTGATATGATTGACCCAATATTAATTGACAACAACAGTTCACAATTAAAAGAAATTTATGAGTTTTAAAATGAACATCCAATCCTATATTTAAATGGATTTTTGGGTACTGGCAAAGTTCAGCTAGTGAATTATTCTCTAAATTTTCTTTCTCAAGATACCATTGTTTTAAAACACAATTGCTTTGAAACAACGATTCTTGACGATATTTTCTTAACATTCTTTGAAGAATTTAAAAAACTAGAAGCACAAAAAGTTATCATCAGACCTAACATCAAGTCTGAAAACTTTAATCAAAAAATTCACTCTTATTTTTCAACAATTGAAAAACCTATACTGATAGTTTTGGATTCTTTTGAATCACTTACAGAAGAGAATAGAAAAGAAATCACCGATTTTCTTCTTCACTTAACAACATTCCATAAAGTTAAGACCATTCTTGTAGGTAGAACTTTTAAGGCAAGTCAATTCCCTGAAAAGTTAACTATTGACAGAGTTTCAACAACACCATTAGATAAAACATTATTTGAAAAATACCTTAAAAACAACAAAATAAAATATAATCAAAAAATACTTGATGATTTATACAAGTATACAAGAGGTTACCATTTCTTTATTAACTTAACCGTTGAAATATTAAAGGAAAAACAACTTCCACCTGAAACTTTTTTAGAAAATTTCAAAAAAAGTTTTATGAATTACTATGAATACTTGGAAAAAGAGTCTATAGACCTAGTTCCAGCTATTGCAGTTAGATTTTTCTGGTTGTTATGCTTATTCAGACATGGCGTTAGCATAACTCTATTGAAGCAATTGAAGCTTTACGATGATGACGTAATTTCAATACTATTGAAAAATAAAATTCTTACAAAGGACAATAACCAAATATACGTTCAAGATTACTTTAAAGAACAAATAGATGTAACTATACCTCAAAATGTAGCATTAAAGTTACATCAAAACATTATTGATATTTATGAGGCACAATTACCGTTGAAACCACTAGAAAGAACTATCCTTCTTTCTAGACAAACAATGAGAAAAGAAATTGAATATCACTCTTTATTCTTGCCTAAAAAACAAATTGCGCCAAACGAGCACGGTTCTGGATTGACTTATGTAACTTATTCAAAAGAGGCTAAAAAACCAGTTACACCACAATCACAACCTCAAAATCAAGTGAACAATCCTCAACCGCAGACACCTCAACCAGTTCAACCGCAACAAAATAATAATCAACAGGGTCAATGGGTTTCTACAAAAGATTACTCTCAACAAGTGGCACAACCTCAGCAACAAGCGCCTCAGCAAGCTCAAACTACAAATGTCGACTTGAGTAAACTAGGTTTTGATGTTAAAGATTTACCATTTAAATTAACTCCGCAAGAAATGGAAATGCTTGCGGCTAGTGTTGCTAGCATTCAAGAAGCTCACGAAAAGAATGCATTAAACCTTAATCAACAACAAACAACTCCACAACAAGCTCAACCATCAGCACAACAAGTTTCGCAACAAAGCGAACCTGATGAAGAAATTAAAATTACGCTTGAAGATATCGTAAACTTTGCAAAACAACAAGAAACTGAATATCAATATGCAAAGATGATTGAGTTGTATCAAAAAGCTTTAACTTATACAGAAGACAATGATTATTACAATTATTTACCACTAATTTACACAAAATTAGGCTTGGCTTATCAAAAAATGTCGGATTGGGAAAATTCTTTAAAATACTATGAATTAGCACGAGAATTTTATGAACAAACAACAGAAAAAGTTAAAGAAAACTACATAAAACTAAGCATTGCAAACTTGTATTATGAAACCTACAAACCAGACAAGGCTAAGAACTTGTTAATGGATATCATTAATTCAAATGGCATGCCTGAAATTTTAATCACCAAAACTTATATAGCATTTGCCAATATTGAAGACAGCTTATCCAATATTAATAGTGCTTACGAATATTATAAAAAAGCGATTGCGCTTTCTAACACATCAATGGACACTGAAACCTTGTCTGAATTGTATTTCAAATTTGCATTGATTGCGGATGACAAAGGTGATACACAATCTGCATTAGAATATTACAACAAGTGCATAAACTTGAGTAGTGACGAAAAGTTAAACAAATATTTGTCGGCAGCATATTCAAATCTTGCCACACTTCATTTTGAAAGAAATGAAGCTCAAACAGCGGCTAAATATTTCACAAAAGCATACGAACTAGATGAAAACAACGGCAACTATGATGGAATGTATTTCTCTGCAACAAAATTAGCACAACTGGCTCAAAAGAATTTTCCAGAAAAGGCTATTGAATACCTAGTTAGAGCAAAAGAATGCGCTAGAAAATTAAACGACACCTTCTACATTGCTTCTGCGGTGCTTGCAACTGGTGACTTTTACTATTCTAGAAAAGAAAACGAAATGGCACTTAGAGAGTATTTAAATGCTTATAAAATTGCGAAAGATGAATTTAGCAAAGATAATTTAAGCAAGATTCAAATGAGAATTGATGATATTAAGTTTAGAATAGGTTTTGAAGCCTTTAACAAGATAGAGACAGAATTTAAAAATGGACAACACTAAGACATTTCAAAAGTTTCAAGAAATATTTTTAGAAAAGAATAAGTTTTTAAACTTAATCTCTAAAAAGGATGCAAAATATTTGCGGGAAAAGCATATCCAAGATTCTCTTGCGATAAAACTTTTCTTTGAAAGACACAAAAAGAACTACAAAAACTTACTTGATATCGGAACAGGTGGCGGTTTCCCTGCTCTACCAATTGCAATTGAATATCCAAATCTTCAAGTTGTTGGAATTGATAGTATCCGCAAAAAGATTGTTGCTATTGATGAATTTGCAAAGACACTTGATTTGAAAAACTTTACAGCCGTATGTGATAGAGTTGAGAATTTAAAAGAACAAAAGTTTGATATCATTACAAGTAGAGCAGTTGCAAAATTGGAACAAATTATAAGATATGCACTTCCATTATTAGATAAAAATGGATATTTGGTAGTTTACAAATCAATACTTGTTCAAGACGAAATAAAAGATGCTGAAAAAATCTTAAAAAAATTCAAAGCAAAAGTGGTAGATATTATTGAATACCAACTGAAAACTGATGAAGATGTCTTTGAAAGAAACTTGGTGGTAATAAAACATGTCTAGTATCCGACCATTTTTGCCAATAATTATGCTAACAATCTCTAATGTTTTTATGACATTTGCTTGGTACGGTCACTTAAAGTACAAAAGCACGGCTTTATGGGTAGTAATCATAGTTAGCTGGGGAATTGCTTTTTTAGAATACTGTTTTCAAGTGCCAGCAAACAGAATTGGGCATGAATATTACTCTGCCGCGCAATTAAAAACCATACAAGAAATTATCACATTAATTGTATTTTCAATTTTTTCTGTGCTATATTTAAAAGAGCAATTCAAATGGAATTACCTTGTAGGATTTGTATTCATAATCCTTGCGGCATTTTTCATTTTCAAAAAGTGGTAATACCGCTAGAAAGAACCTAAAAGTTGGATAACAAAAAGATTAAAATTTATATAATTGAAGATTATATTTTAACAAGAATTTCTTATGTTAAACATTTTGAAGCTGACGAAGATTTAGAAGTTTTAGGCAACTTCGGAACAGCAGAAGAATGCCTTTCTGCTATGGAGAAAGAACCCGCTGATATCGTAATGATAGATTTAGGTCTTCCGACAATGAACGGCATTCAAGCAACAAAATATTTGAAAGAAAAATATCCAAGTACAAAGTCAATCATATTGACTTCTCACGAAGATGAAAACGAAATTATGGCAAGCATTGCTTGTGGAGCAAGAGGATACATTTTAAAAGAAATGCCATTGGAAAAAATTACAGAAATTATAAAAGCTGTAAATATTGGTGCATATTTCTTTGACGAAAAGATTGAGCATATTCCTCTTGGTGTAATTCCAGAACCAAAATCAACCAATTTTGATAATTTATATGATACACCAGAGCTTAAAAATAGACTTACAGAGCGTGAATTAGAAGTTTTGCGCCTACTTGTACAAGGCAAAACTAATCCTGAAATTGCCAAAGAATTGTTTGTTTCAGCTAATACCGTAAAAGCACACGTAGGTTCAATTATCACAAAATTAGAAGTTACAGATCGTGTTCAAGCTGTTGTAAAAGCACTTCAATTAAGACTTGTAAAATAATTTTCAAAAATGCAACACTTTTTCAAAAAAAATTACCCGACCGTGTAATAGCGTAACTAATATTTTTTATGGTAATTTATCGTAAATAAAAGGTAAATAACAATATGGTACACAAATTCGGAAAAAGTTTAATAATTTTATCTGTTGTGCTGTTAGCAACAGCCGTTGTTGTTTACAGTAATTTTAATATTAAAATGAATCTTTTTGATTCAATTACTTCTATTGTCGTTTTTTGGCTTTTGTATGTTTTATATGTAAGAAATAATGAATTAAGACAAGTAAAAGGAGAATATAAAAAGCAAAAAGATCAATTGCATGATGTTCTTGAATATTCAACAAACTGGATTGCATACAAAGATATAGATGGCAAAATTACAGGTTGTAACGATGTAGTTTGCGCATTTTTTGAACTTCCAAGAAACGAAATTATTGGAAGAAACATGTTTGAATATTTTACACCTGAAGAGGCAGAAAAAATTGATAATTATGAAAAACTAGTTATAAAAACTAAAAAAACAGTTGACTACAACATCGAAATTAAAAGAAATGGTGACATTGAATATTTCCATGTAATAAAATCACCATTGCTAGATGAGAAGGATAATGTTTGTGGTACTTCTACCATTTGCGTAAATACAACGGAAGCAACATTTTCAACAAAAGTTAAGGAATTGTACACTGAATCGTTAGCACATGACTTTAAAAACCCGATTTTAGCTCAATACAAAGCTCTTGAAGCTCTAAAATCAGGTATTTTAGGCGAATTAAATTCTGAACAAATGGAAATAGTACAACAAATTAGTAGCTCTTGCAAATTTGTAGAACAAATGTTGAATGCTCAATTATCAAATTTCAAATATAGCATGATTTCACACACTATTACGCCCGTTGATATTGATATATCTGACTTTATCGAAAACTACGTCAAAGATATAAAACCAATGATTGATGGCAAATGTTTAACATTAGAATATCTTGTTGAACCTAAAATCACGATTATTAACGACAAAGCGCTTATAACAAGAGCCATTATGAACGTTATTTTCAATGCAATCGCACATTCTGCTGAAAATACAACCTTCTACATTAGCGCAAAACAAAAACATAACACCGTGGAGTTTTATATTGAAAATTACTGCATAAAAGGTCAATTTAACCAAGAAACCTTGAACCAATTGTTTGAAAGATTTGCACTTGCAAGAGAACGTTTCCGTCAAGTTGGGGCTGGAATTGGCTTGTATATCGTTAAAGAAATTGTTAAAGTGTTAGACGGTAATTTATATTTAAAAGTTCAAGAATCTGATTTAGAACATTACGACAAGTTCCAAATAAAATTCTCAATTCCTAAAAACATCTCGTACTTAAAAGACAAATTCTTCAACTTTAAATAAATCCTGTTTTAATCGAGTTTTTACCGAATTTTGCTTCAATTCTATCTATTGAAGCTGATAGTTTTTCAAGTTTTTCATTTTTGACTTCATCAAACAAGCCCATTTGAATATTCTCAGTACAGTTCAAATTTGCAAGCCATACACCTGTTGAGCGGTACAACAAGTTTTTGTCATAAATTTTATCAAACAACTCAAATGCTATTTTAGAAATTTCAAGTTCTGAATTTGTTGAACCAGTAATGCTTTTTTTATCTGAATAGACAACAAAGTCGCTAGACTTCAGCATAACTCCAATTTGAGAGGTTTTTCCATTATGTTTACGCATTTTTCTGCAAGCATCTTTTATATGACGGTTAAGCTCGTTTTTTAAAAAATCAATATTATTTGTACTTGGCGCGAAGGTACTTGTTTCTTGTAAAGATTTTGGCGCATCTGGAATATTTTTAATCTTGCTGATAGATTCGCCTAAAAGCTCGTGTTTTAATTCAACCGTTGTTATTGAAAACTTTTTCTTTAACCATTCATCTTGACAATTTACAAACTCTTGGCAAGTAATAATTCCCTCTTTGTTTAGCGCAACTTTCATTCTGCGCCCTATTCCGCAAATTTCATCGATGTTTGTTTTTGGCAAAATCTTTTTTAATTTTGATTTTCCTATCAAATAAACACCACCTGTGTTTTTTGCATAATCGCTTGCAAATTTAGCCAAAGTTTTTGTTGTACTAACTCCTATTGATACAGGAATATCAACCTCATCTAAAATTTTTTGTCTTAAAAATTGTGCTAAATCATAATAATTTTTGCGGTAAAGCTTGCATAGCCCCGTAAAATCAACAAAACCCTCGTCAATAGAACATATTTCAACATTTGGACTGAAATCTTTTAAAACCGCCATTACACGTTTTGAGTATTCCCTATAAATATCGTGGTGACAATCAACATAAGTTACCCCTTTAAAATCTCTTTTTGCAAGATAACAAGGGTGTCCCATTTGAACCCCCATTTTTTTCGCTTCTTTTGAACGTGATAAAATGCAACCGCCAACACTACCAATTACGCATACTGGTTTGCCTTTCAATGCAGGATTTTCAGCTTGTTCGCAAGAAACAAAAAATGAATCACAATCTATTAATGCAAAAACTTTAGACATAATAAAATTATACAACATTTTTCAAAATTACACTACACAACATTTATTAAACTTTTATACAACACAACATTTTCATGGTAAAATTTACCTACAAGAATTTAAAAGTTATAAGATTATGTTTAAAACAATAAAAGAAGTTGCCAGTGCAATTATTTATAGAAAAAATTGGGCAAACAAACTATCGAAAAAAGATATTCACACATTAAACAAAATACCAGAACAAATCATGGTATCAATATGCGTGCCCACATACAACACACCGTTAAAAACTTTAGAAAAATGTATTTATTCTATTTTAGCTCAAGACTATAATGAATATGAAATCATTATAAGTGATGACTCTTCAAATGACAGTGTTAAAAATTTCATTTCAAAAATTAAAGACTCAAGGATTAGATATTATCGTAACGAAAGACCTTTTGGTTCTCCTAAAAATTGGAATGAAGCGATAAAAAAAGCACAAGGAAAATATATTAAAATTATGCACCATGACGATATGTTTTTTGCAAAAAATGCATTATCAAAAATGGTTGCAATGATGAATAAAAATAAAAATTGCAATATTGGATTTACACGTTCAGTAGATATATATTTTTCACCTTATAGATACACACATAGGCGAACCAAAAAATATATAAATAAAATAAAAAAAGACTGTCTTTGCTTATTTTTACGCACATATTTTTCAACACCAAGTTGTTGTATTTTCAAAAATAAGCAAAATACACGATTTGACGAAAACACAAAATGGTTTGTAGATATAGATTTATACATAACTGAAATTCTTAAAAATAATTCCCAATTCGCATATTGTAACGAGGAACTTGTTGCGATTATTGGTGATAAAAATAATGTTAGTTCTTGTTATGAATCAGATTTTGAATTACAAACTAGAGAAGCTCTTTATTGCTATAAAAAATTTAAAAAATTTATAAAACAATCCAAATATAAAAAAGAAATAGAAAAATCAATAAAAAACTTATATTCAAAAATAAAAAACAAATCAAACATTGATAAGGATAATATATTCTTTTCATAAAATATATCATCAAAAATAGAGAAGGAAATTCAATGGAAAATAATTGGCGCAATAAAAAAATCAGATATTATACTAGAAAATATCCAATTAATTTTATTAACAAAACTTTTATAAAACTTTTCTCAGGATTTATATTCGATAAATCTACAAGAGAATCTATTAGAGCATCTTTGCTTGCATCAGGTTTTGTAGAAACATTCAAAAGAATCAAAGAAATTAAAAAGTTATCGAAGAAAGACACTCATTTTAAGTACTACCTATCTGTAATTTTAACAATTAAAGATGAAGCTCAATATTTAAAAGAATGGATTGAATTTTATTTATTACAAGGTGTTGACCATTTCTATATCTATGACAACGAAAGTTCTGATAATATCAAATATATATTAACACCCTACATAGACAAAGGATTAGTTACATACGAAATCTTTGAGGGTGTCGATATGCAATACAATATATATAATAAAGCTCTTGAAGATAACAAATTTGAATCAAAATGGCTTGTACCACTTGATACTGATGAATTTGCGTATGCACCAAATTACAATACTCTAAAAGATTACTTAAAAGATAACGAGCAATATAACCAAATTTATATGGATTGGTACATATATGGTAATTCAGGACACGAAACCAAACCCGAAGGTTTAGTTATTGAAAATTATGTAATGAGAGAAAAAGTCCCTAGCGGACCAACAAAGGCTTTTGTTCAAGGTACAAAAACAATAATAATGCTAGTTCATAAACATTCCGTTATAGGAAGAACAAAATTCACAACACCAGATGAAATTCGTTGCAACCATTATTATGGAAAAAGTGTTGAAGAATTTAAAGCAAAAAAAGTTAAAAGAGGCGCTATTGATGGCGCAATACTTGATATGTCACTTTACAACAGACATAATAAAAACGAAATTGAAGATTCTATGCCAAAAGAAATTATAGAACAAGTAAAAAAACGCTTAAACAACTAGGAAATATAAAATGACAAAAACACTAGAAAAAATAAAAACAATAATAGACAGTTGTGAAATCATTTCTTTTGATATTTTTGACACATTGTTGTTTAGACCGTTAGCAAGACCAATTGATGTATTTTTATGCTTGAGTGACAGGACCTACTATAAAAGCCGATTAAAAGCTGAAACTTTAGCCATTGATAGATACAATAAAGAAGATGTTTCACTTGATGAAATATACTCTGTTATGCCAAATAAATATGAACACTTTAAACAAGCAGAAATAAATTTTGAAACAAAAATATTAAAACCTAATCCAGAAATGCTTGAAGTTTTAAACTATGCAAAAAAATGTAAAAAAAAAGTTATTATTCCTTCTGATATGTATTTGCCAAAAGACGTCATTGAAAATATATTAAAAATAAACA
>ERZ808275.259-NODE-259-length-25724-cov-8.302076_pt1 | contig 25724 bp, 20 predicted proteins | sample MGYA00520894_ERZ808275 | MGnify/ENA primary metagenome ERZ808275 (study PRJEB31516, sample SAMN03275598) | gut metagenome | biome: mammalia-associated habitat; material: feces | host: Papio cynocephalus | place: Kenya | collected 2012-08-03 ...
TAGAGCAACAGCCTTCTAAGCTGTGGGTCTTGGGTTCGAACCCCAACGGAATCACTCAATCGACAAAAAAGTCGCAAACTTCATTTGAGGTTTGCGACTTTTTTGTAATCTGTCGTTTGTGCTTTTATTTGGATTGGGCGTTCAAAATTTTTCGAGCTGTACGGTTGAAATAATCTATACGCCCGAAGGGGTAGAAGAGGGTGTGTTATAAATCGGGCTTGGGGCTTTTGGGCTTTTAGCCCGTCTCAACCGTACAGTTAGAATTTCTTCAGATACTCTTCGGCTCTTGTATCACCTAGTTCCTTGGCTTTCTCTAGGTTTTTCTTGGCTTCCACTTTGTCGCCGCTCTCTCCGCAGAGAATACCCATAAGCAGATAACCATCGGCGTATTCAGGAGCCAGCTCGATGCAAGCTTGCGCTGCCTTCTTGCCCTCGTCGTATCTCTTCACTCTCAGGTCGAGGCTTGCCCATTCGGCAAAGTAGGTTGGCTCCTTCGGGTTCAGGTAGCAAGCGCGGGCGATGTCTAGTAAGGCCTGTTGCCACTGACGTAACTGCAACTCACACTTGTAACGAGTATAGAAGAACGTCGGGGCTATAGGACGGGCGATGCTGTCATACTGGTTGTAGTCTGCCAAAGCCTCGCGATACTTGCCTTGTGCATCGAGGAAACGACCACGTGCCAACAAGTATGGACCTGCCATCTTGGTGCGAAGTCCTACGGAGACTGCACTGTCTAGCAATACCTTGATTTCTGATTCCGGAGCTTTCAATTGGCTCTTGGCTTGAGCAGCCTCATACCAAATCTCGCCACTGTTCATCGGAGTCTTGGTCAGTTCCATGAAGAGGTCGTAAGACTTCTGGTAGTCTTTTTTCAGGTAGTTGATTTGTGCCTCCTGATGCTTGTAGAGTGGCTGAGGCTTGATGCTGTATGCCTTTTGTGCCTCTTCCAAAGCCTTGTCTGCATTCCAAGCTGGGTAGATGGAATCGCCCACGTAGGCTACCTTCTGGTACAGGATGTCGGCGAAGTCGCCATGTGCCTCGTCCTTGTTGCCTGCTTTCTTGATGCTCTCCTGCATCACCTTCTCCGCCTCTGCATATTGCTGTTTGTTGGTCAAGAGACTCGCCTTTTCCTTGTATCCGAAAGGAGAGTTAGGGAATTTCTCGATAAACTCGTTGGCGTACTTCATGTACTCATCCGCCGTCTTCTGGCCCTTGTTGAGGGTCATCATCGTGGTGGCATCTGTCTCCTTGTCTGGCAAGGCGGTGCGAATGCCACTCTCACGGAGTGCTGCGTCGAGGGTGGAGAGTCCAGTGACATGCAGTTGCTTGGCAAAGTTGGCGTCGATGGCGGTCACCTGACCATTGTTGTGCATCAATGCGATGACCTGTCCGTCCTTGTTGACGAAAGGACATCCCACGGCGTTCTCTGGCACGGTAGTCGTGAAGATATAGTAGTTGTAGGAGGTGTTAAACTTCTCCACGCTGCTGATGTCTTCCTGTTGGTACTGCGGCTTCTTGATAGAGTAGGGTACGAGCCAAACCTTGTTTCCAGCGCTTTCCTCCTTGTTGGCGATAGGAGCTGCTGCGGTATTGGCGATGACTCTAAACTTAGCCATGTCATAGAGTTCGTCAGCACCCATGATGGCATCCACCTCCATTGACTTTCCCGTAGCATCTACCACGGTAGCTTTGACAGCGCCGATGAATGGTTTGAAGGTACTGATGGCAGTACCTTTGTTGTCGATGAATACGCCTTGGGTGGAGGCGATGATGTTGCCGTCCTTGTCGAAGGTGGTCAGGGAGAACACGCTCTTGGCTACCTTCTGCACAGAACCAGGCTGTGCGAGGATAGATGATGCTCCGATCATCAATCCCATCAAAATCATATATATTTTTTTCATATTCCTTTTATAGGATAACGATTTTCATTATCCTTGTCTTGCTTTTTTGAGTAATTCCTTGGCATTGGCGAGTGCGGCCTCACTGATGTCGCTACCGCTGAGCATCTGTGCGATTTCCTGCACTCTCTCCTCTGGGTTGAGCTCGGTCATGCGACTGATGGTGCCTTCCTCGGTTTCTTCCTTGAGTACCTTGTAGTGGTGGCTGCCCATGGCTGCTATCTGAGGCAAGTGGGTGATGGAGAGTACCTGGCGCTTGTTGTTGCCCATCTCCACCATGATATTCGCCATCTTCTCGGCTATCTTGCCGCTTACGCCTGTGTCTATCTCGTCGAAGATGATGGTTGGTAATTTGACGGCACCGCTTATCATGGCCTTCAAGGATAGCATGACACGAGCTATCTCACCACCCGAAGCCACCTGGGTTACAGGTTGGAGTGGGGTGCTCTTGTTGGCACTGAAGAGGAAGTTGACTTTGTCGCCACCGTCTTGACAGAGTGGTTTCTCAGTCAGGCTGATGCTGAATCTCACGTTTGGTATGCCCAGTGGCACGAGACGTTTTTTCATCTCTTCCTCCACTTTCTTGGCTGCCTTGTTGCGAATTTCCGTCAACGTATGCGCTTCTTTCATGGCTCGAAGCTGTAGTGTTTCCACTTCTTTCTCCAAGGCTTCCACATCCTCGTCGCTGTTGTCGATATGGGAGAGTTGCTCCTTGAGACGATCTCGGTGTTCTATCAGTTCTTCCACGTTTTGTACGTGGAATTTCTGTTGCAGCGAGTTGAGCGTGTCGAGGCGAGAGTTGATTTCCTCCAATCTGTTAGGGTCGAAGTCCACATTGTCGCTGAGGCTGTTCACCTCTTGGGCGATGTCCTTCAGTTCAATGTAGCTGGAGTCCATTCTCTCCGCTAGTTCGCCTACCTCTGGATAAACCTCTTTGATGTCGTTGAGTTGCTCTGTGGCTTCCTTCAGTTTCTCGATGATGCTTCCCTCGTCTCCCGACAGGTTATTGTCGGCTTGGAAGAGGGCGGTCTTGATGTCTTCGGAATGGCTGAGTGTCTCGTATTCCTGTTCGAGTTGCTCTTGCTCTCCATCGACTAAGTGCGCCTCCTCCAGTTCCTTGCATTGGAATCTGAGGAAATCCTCGTTCTCACGGTTTTTCTCTATCTCCTCTTTCAACTTTCTGAGTTGTTCGTTGGCTTTCTTGTAGGCTTGGTAGGCAACTTGGTAGGTTTTCACCTGTTTGTTGTCGCCTGCGATGATATCCACCACGTTGAGTTGGAAGTCCTCTTTTTGCAGCAGCAGGTTTTGGTGCTGCGAGTGAATGTCCACCAATTGCTCTCCCAGCTCTCTCATCTTGGTGAGCGAAACCGGTGTGTCGTTGATGAAGGCGCGGCTCTTGCCCGCTGCGGTCAACTCCCTTCGGATGATGGTATCAGCCAAATCTTCATCGATGTCATTGTCGATGAAGAACTGTTGCATGTCATATCGGGAGAGGTCGAAGTGTGCCTCGATGATGCAGCGGTCCCTTCCTGCCTTGATGGCCTTGGTATCGGCGCGATTGCCAAGGAGCAGGCCTATGGCTCCGAGGATGATGCTCTTTCCAGCGCCCGTCTCTCCTGTGATGACGGAGAAACCTGGGTACATTTCGATGTTGAGCTCATCGATGAGCGTGAAGTTCTTGATGTATAATTGTTTGAGCATAATGATTCCTTTCTTCGAGTTCTAGCTAGCCTTGTTGAATTGGACTATTGCTTGATTTTATCCCACGAACTGTTTTGCGAGGGATTGATGGAGAAGAGTATCTCGTAGATGCTTTCCTTTTCCTTCTGCGTGCCCTTGCCTTTGTAGATATTGGCTAGCTCGTCTTTCTTGTAGTCAGTCCATATCTGGGGCAGCAAACTGAGCGGCTTGTTTTCCCTTGCTTTCTTGAGGTTCTCCTCGATGGTGGTGGTAATCTCCGTCCTGCCGCGTTCGGCATTGTTGGCCATCTCGTCGAGTCCCTTGCGGTAGTAGTCGTACTGGAGTTGTCGGAAGGGAGCCATGGCGCCGTCGAGATAGTCGGAGATGATGGCGTATCGGTTGCGACTGTTGTCGAATGCTTTCCAACCCGGGTAGTCCAGGTTCTGGGCATTGTTGGTCAGTTGCATACAGCGTTGCAATACATCCTCGCCACCCATCGGTGAGAAGGTGTCGAGGTCGAGTCCGATGATGAGATAGGCGTAGTAGGCGAGGAGGGCTGTCAACTGGTTGTCGAGCGTCTCCTCGTTGAACTCCAGTTGGTCGAACTGTGCGAACTTAAAGGTGAAATTTTCATCCACATTATTATATATAGCGGAAGTATAGGCGGAGTTGTATATCGGTCTGTTGGCTTGTATGAGTGCCTTGCAGGTGAAGACATTCTGTTCTCTGTCGTACTTGGTGACCGTGAGATTGAAGTTGCAGTTGATGCGCTCGTTCTTCTGGAACTGGAGATGAGTCCATTGTCGTTCGTTGACAAATCTTTCGAGTGTTTGCTGCAAGTTGTCGAAGACGGAGTTGTCGGTACCCGAGATTTGGGCATGGTTGATGGTAATCTTGGCTTGTAACTCCTGGGCACGCAAAGAGGCAGGGAGCCAACAGCCCCCTGCGATGATGAATCCCATGAACCAAGGTGCCACTTTCAGCCTTTTACAGCAACTTGGCGAGTTCGTCAATGATGTCACGAGCCACTTCAGTCTTTGGCTTTTTCTCATATTCTTTCTTTCCTTTTTCCGAAATGATGGTGATTTGGTTCTCGTCGGTGCGGAATGTCGTTCCCGGATTGCGAGTGGAGTTGAGCACGATGAAGTCGGCGTTTTTCTTCTTGCGTTTCTTCTCAGCGTTGGTCTCCTCGTCGTTGGTTTCCAGGGCGAAAGCCACGATTCGCTGGTCAGCCTTCTTCATCTTGCCCAAAGCAGCGGCGATGTCGTGGGTAGGAACGAGACGCAGTTCGAGGTCGTCCTTTTCTCGCTTGATTTTCTTGTCTGCCACTTCGGCTGGACGGAAATCTGCCACTGCAGCGCACAGAATGGCTGCGTCCATCTTGCTTTCCTCATCCATCTTGCTTGCAGGCAGGGCGGCATGGTTTTCCGAAGTCTCCATGTTGTCCTTTCCACCAAATGCGGAAGTAGTGGCTTGGTACATTTCCTCGCAACTCTCCACGTCGATGCGGTGGATGCCATCGCTGCACTTCAATGCAACAGGACCTGCGACGAGCGTGACGTCAGCCCCACGCCTAAGGCATTCCTCGGCGAGGGCGAATCCCATCTTGCCCGAAGAGTAATTTCCGATAAAGCGCACAGGGTCTATCTTCTCGTAGGTCGGACCTGCCGTGATGAGGATGCGCTTGCCTTTCAAATCTTGGTTGGATGATGTCGCATTTTCCGAATCTTCCAGTTTCTGCTCGTCATGGAAGATACCTTCCGCAGCATCGAAGTATCTGTCCAGATAATCTACGATGACCTCAGGCTCCTCCATGCGACCTTTTCCTTCCAAGCCACTGGCAAGGAAACCAGATGCTGGTTCGACGATGAGGTTTCCGTATTCCTTCAGTTTCGTCATGTTGGCTTGCGTGGAAGGATGCTTGTACATATCGAGGTCCATTGCTGGTGCGACAAATACTGGAGCCTTCATCGACAAGTAAGTGGTGATGAGCATGTTATCGGCTATGCCGTTTGCCATCTTGCCCATCGTGGAGGCGGTGCAAGGTGCTATCAGCATGGCATCAGCCCATAGTCCCAAGTCAACATGAGAGTTCCACGTGCCATCTCTCTGCGAGAAGAACTCGCTGACCACTGGCTTGTGTGTCAAGGCGGAGAGGGTGATAGGAGTGATAAACTCCTTGCCTGCAGGAGTGATGACCACCTGCACCTCCGCGCCTCGTTTGATGAGTCCTCGTATGATGAGGCAAGACTTATAGGCCGCTATCGACCCCGTGATGCCCAATACGATTTTCTTTCCTTTTAACATAAAATAAATTCAAATAAACAGTAAAGCCGTAGAATTCTTCACTCTTCGTTCTTCACTCTTCGTTCTTCACTTACTTCCCCATTCTCTTGTTGAACTCACGGAGACGAATGCGAGTGAGCACTTGCTTGGTGTTGTTGGTGAATTCGCTTCCGAGAATCCAAGTGTAGTAGCCTGGGTCCTTGGTGAGGATCTCAGCGACATCCCATCCTTTGTACTTACCGAAGTTGAATACCTCATGCTTGCGTGGGTTGCCGTTTTCGTCGAGAATCACCTTGCCTTGAGCGTCCTTCACTTCCTCCCAGATGATGCGGCCAGCGAAATCCACGTTGTCCTTCTGCTTGGAGAACTGTGCCAGTTCGTCCATGTCGTTGTGGAGCACACGGTCTGGCTCTTCCTGAACGCCCGGAGCGTATCTGTCAAGTTCGCCCATGAGCACACGATAGGTAGCCTCTGTGTCCTGGTCGGCACGGTGAGCCTCGAAGTCTTCCTCCATTTTTCTGCCACAGAAGAACTTGTATGCGGCAGCGAGGTTTCTGCGCTCCATCTTCATGAAGATGGTCTGTGCGTCGATGAGACGGCATTTGGAGAAATCGAAGTCTATGCCTGCGCGCAAGAATTCCTCTGCGAGCATAGGCACGTCGAAGTGGTTGGAGTTATAGCCTGCGAAATCGCAGCCCGTAAACTCTTGGTTGAGCGTAGCAGCCAACTCCTTGAAGGTAGGGGCATCCTTGACATCCTCGTCGCTGATGCCTGTAAGTTCAACGACCTCAGGTGGAATAGGTTTGCCAGGGTTGACAAAGAGATTCTTGCGAATCTCCGTGCCGTCTGGGCATACCTTGATGTAGGACATCTGTATGATGCGGTCTCTGATCATGTCGAGGCCTGTGGTCTCTAAGTCAAAGACTATCAATGGTTTTGTAAGATTGAGTTTCATTTCTTCTTTAACTTTAAAGTAATCGACTTTTTTACTTTTTTACTTTTTTACCTTTTTACCTTTTTTAATTAGTCATTGAGCAACATAGGCATAATCAGCATGAGTACTTCTTCTTGATCAGGCTGCTCAGCTGGGACTACGACACCAGCGCGACTAGGGTCGGCGAGTTGGAATACAATCTGTTCGCTTTCGAGATTGTTGAGCAACTCCTGCAAGCTGCTGCCCTTGAAGCCGATGCTCATATTAGAGCCTGCATTCTCGCAAACGAGCTGTTCCTTGGCAGAAGTGGCGAAATCCACATCCTCAGAAGAAACCTCCATGTGGTTGCCGTTCATGCGGAGACGTACGAGTTGGCTGCTTTCGCTGGCGAATGGAAGCACACGGCGAAGGGCACTCAGGAGCCCCTTGCGATCCACGGTGATGTGGTTAGGGTTCTCTGGAATCACGGAGTTATAGTTAGGGTAGCGTCCCTCGTAGAGTATGCAGCGCAAGGTTCCGTCGGCGAACTCAATCTCGGCGCTCTTGTCATCAAACTTGATGGTCACCTCGCCCTCGTCCTTGGAAAGGATGTTCTTCAGGAGATTGGCAGGCTTCTTAGGAAGGTCGAAAGAAGAAGGAGTCTCGCTCTTCAACTTGAAGTTTCTGTTGCGAACCAACTTGTGACCGTCGCTCGCAACGATGTTGAGTGAGTCTGGGGTGAGGTCGAAATAGATACCGTTCATCACAGGGCGCAACTGGTCGTTGGCGGTGGCGAAGATGGAACGTGAGATATTGTCGATGAGGATGGCCGCATCGATGCTTACCGTGTGGGCCGCATCGTTGACGCTCTGAGTGCGTGGGTATTCCTCGGCGTTCTGAGCGGTAAAGTTATAGAGACCGTTCTGGTAAGAAATCTTGATGGCATACGACTCGTTGTCTATCTCAAACTCAAGAGGCTGCTCTGGAAGTTCCTTCAATGCGTCGAGGATGACACGGTTAGGGATGCAGAACTCGCCTTCTCCCTCACACTCGGTGAGTTCGATGGAAGTCTTGAGGATGTTGTCACTGTCGCTGGCTGTGATGTTCATCTCGCCGTTAGCCACTTGGAAAAGGAAGCAGTCAAGGATAGGCAAGGAGTTCTTGCCACCGATCACCTTGGCTAGCATGTTGAGCTTGCTGCTGAGAGCAGTACTAGATAATGTAAATCTCATAAGTACTTATATTTTTTAATTATTATCTTGTTTTATTTCAATTCTTATCTTGTTTCGATTTCAATTCTTGTCTTGTTTCGATTGTAAAAATGCTGCGTAGTTTTACGTCAAACGATGTTTTACGAGCACAAAAATACAAAAAATATTGCTTATGGGCAAAAAAAATGGAGAAATGTTTTAGTTATTGAACTATTTTTATTAATTTCGCAAACTGAAAAGTAATTTTAATCAGAAATATAAAAGTAATATTAACAAGAAATATATGGAATTACAAGGAAAGGTCATTGCCGTTTTACCTGAAAGAAGCGGTGTCTCTGCTAGAGGCGAGTGGAAGGCTCAGTCGTTTGTCATCGAAACACACGAGCAGTATCCTAAGAAATTAGTTTTTGACGTATTTGGTGCTGACCGCTTGGCTCAGTTCAACATACAGAGTGGTGAGGAGATCAATGTGTCTTTCGATATTGATGCTCATGAGTATCAGGGTCGTTGGTTCAACAGTGTTCGCGCTTGGAACATTCAGCGTGTGGATCCTAATGCCGTAGCAGGCATGATGGGTGGTATGCAGCCTGGTGGTCCATTCCCTCCAATGGGTGCTCCAATGGGTGGCGTGGCTCAGCCTGCAGCTCAGGCTGCACCTGCTGGTGGCGCAACAGCTCCTTTCCCTCAGGCTCAGCCAGCTGCTGGTGCAGCTCCTGCCGCTGATGCCAATGCGGGTGGTAGCGCAGACGATCTTCCTTTCTAGGAAGAATTTCTAGGATTTAGGAAGAATTTCTTGGATTTAGAAAGAATTCTAGGAATCAGGAGAGAGTTCTAGGAGCCTAGAAGATGTAACTAGATTACTTGATTTTGTCAAGATTTTTATCAATTCTAATATTGGTGGGGTCGGGATGTTCCTTACCCCACTTTTATTTTTCCCTGCGCAGATAAAAATTTTTCCCTGCCCAAGTAAGAATTTTTACTCGGGCAGGGAAATTTTTTTTCTAGGGCAAGCCTATTGGTCGAAACACCTGTTTTGTCCAGTTTTTTCTTTACAGGCTTTTGCCTCTTTATAGTGGGCTATTCGAATCAATCTCCACCCCAGTTGTTTACATTGTTGTAATAGTCCTTAGTGCCATCAGGGGTTTCTTCATCATTGTGTATCGGGAAAGTACTGTCTGTCGTTTGCCCATTGTTGCTATATACTGTGGCATTGTTGAGGTCTCCCTCGCATATCGCTTCCGTCTCATAGCACTTGATGCTTGGAGATATGTATCTTTTCTTATTCATAACTTTCATCTTGATATTCTTCTTTTACTCATGTTATCTTGACGTCCGATTTTCTTTTAAAGGTATCTTTCGTCAGATGCTTTTTATTTTACCATAACCTTTTTGCCTGATACCAAGTAGAGGCCAGCAGGAAGACCTTCTGTCGATGTGCCTTGGCGCACCAACTGCCCGTTGAGGTTATATACGGCATTCTGAAAAGCCTTGTTGCTGGTATTGACATGGAATGTCGGATCATCGTCGATGATGTCTTCTATCCCCGTGGTGGTGTCGTCTGCTATGCCATTGATGAAAATTTTTACATCCTTTGATTTCTGCGGTTGATTGGCGACATTTGTGTCCGTATTGTCTGACAGGCTAAACCAGCAGCGGAACCCCTTCAGCCCATAGGCTGAATTCTGTGGCACTTTCCACATCTCGCCATTCTTCATGAAGTAGTCGCCCGAGAGGTTGTCGCGGGTCTCCGCATCATCCGTGTAGAAATAGCCCTGGTTGCCTTTCGCATAGAAGGTCTTGGCCATGGTTCCCTTGCACACCATTTGTTTGCTGTTTCCATCGGTGCTGCCCGATGTCGTGGATACCCAATGCTTGTCCAAGTTCTGGGTGAGTGCGTCTCTGTCGAGCGTGATGCCCGAGATGTCATAGTGGCCAGCAGCTACAGTCACTTTTCCTCCAGTATAGCGTGTTACGCCTTCATCGGAATAGGTGATGCCCTCGTTTTCGCTCAGCCAGTTTTGGTTGGCAGCTTTCTTGAGGGGTAGTGTTGTGTAGGATGGGTTCTGACCAGCTTCCTTGGTTGGCTTGATGATGTATGGAGTGAAGGCTTTGAGCATGATGTCGTTGTCATCCTTGCAATCCACGGTCCAGAATTGTACGCTGGTGCCTGATAGTGTCTTCAACTCTGCCAGGCGAACTTCATCGCCGAAGGTACGTTTCATCTGTCCGTAAGTCAGGTTGACTGGCAAGATGAAAGTGTTCCACTTGTTGAGGGTGAACGAGCGACGTAGATGAAGTACGGTGTTCTTGTATTCATCGCAGGTCTCCGTCAAGTACTTGAGGTCAGGGTTGTCCTCGTCGAGCACGAGGTTTGCCGACTCTGGGTCACCTGCGTAAAGCATGCGGAAATTGTCGAAGGCAGTCCATTCATTGGTTGGCGTAGCGTTCTTGTCGCCATCGACCTCTATGCCGAATACGAGTGCATTTGTTCCTCCTAATTTCTTGAAGTCATCTTCGGTGACATGTATCATGGCCTGATTTTCATACTTGCCATTGTAGAATGCTTTTCCTGCCTCTAAGAGATTTGTAGGTCCGTTTGTTTCCAATGGGTTCAGGATGGATGAAGTAAGAACTTTTCCGTCGTTGTAATAAAAGTTGATAAAGTCTGAAACAAACAGTTTAGCCAAGCCATTGGTGTTACTGAATCCGTTGCATCTGATAATGAACCATCCCGGTTTCGTGATAGTTACGGTTTGTGCTACTTTGATATTGTGACAGTTCTTGATGTCTGCAGAAAAATACTTGCCGTTCTCACAAAGATACTTCTGGTCATTAACCTTGTCGCCTTGGTAGGAAGTGTCATTTCCCTTGTACTTGTAAAATCCGTCTATGCCGTAGCGTACAGAGCCGCTATGTCCGTCTGTGGCAGCCCAATGTGCTGAGTTTGTCGTACTGTATTGGAAGTTTGGATTTTGGAGCAGGAAGGTAACACCTATTGGAGCTGACAAGTCCGAGGGGGATTTGTCGATCAGTTCGTAGTATTCCTTGATGGTTATCAGTTTCCAAGTTTGGTAATCTGCCTTTTCGGGAGTGTCAGCTGTAGCCTCACAGAGATTGCCGTCGGGGTCATCTGGAATGGCGGTCAAGTATCTGTTACCATAGGGAGAGATTTTATAGACCTTGTTGGTCGTGGCGTTGTAGCCGTTAGCTTGCTCGAATTTCCAACCAAAGTTCCTACTATTGTCAGTAGGCTGCTGGTCGAGATAGATACCATTTTTCAGAGTATCGTCGTCTATGTATTGTACATAGCTGTCCTTGTTGTCTTTGTTGGTGGCTTGATAATTCTGATGTGTTCTGATGTTGTATGTGTCCTTGGTGTTTGAATTGTTGAATATCCAAAGGTACATGCCAGCGGTGCTCAGACTGGCATGACGACCGTATGAGCCACCAATGTTGAAGAATTTCTGTGCTCCAATGTTGAATAGCAAGAAAGTCTTGTCATAGTGTGAAGTGTCGTTTGGTGTCTCACGATAGGAGTTGTCTGGAGTGATGATGTCGGCAGGGTCTGAGCCAATCAGCTTATCAACATCTATCTCAACCTTGTCTTGTGCCATTGACTTGCAGGAGGCAAGTCCGCAGAATGCAATCATAGCCCACATTCTGAGCTTGTAAATGCCTTTGTGACGGCATTTCTTTTTTGAATCGTTAAATTGAGTCATATTACTTTTACTTTTTGTATTTTATCGTTATCCTTTTATAGGATCATTATTCTTTTATGGAATCGTTATCCTATGAGTAGTTATTTTTTATTGATAAAAGCTCATTTCTCTTCGCTTTTTCAATTTGGCTGCAAAAGTAATACTTTCCTTTATATTGGTGAATAAAAAATACCATATTTTTGTAAATGTTAGCTTAATTATTACAAAAATATGGCAAGTGTGTCTTAAAAGTGAACGGATTTAAATTCCATTCTTTTCATTTCCCTTGATTTCTTATTCTTTTCGTCTCCTTGACTCGAAGAACTTTTTTCCTGCAAAAATGAAGAGGGCGACGGCTGCAGCGTTCTCCACTGCCACCATCCAGAAGGTGGCGTTGTAGTCGAAGTGCTCTGCCACGACACCACCCAAGAGGCATCCGATGCCGAAGCCCAGGTCCCAACCCGTGAGGATGCTGCTGTTGGCAGTGCCTCGTTGGTCGTGGCGTGCCACGTTGATAAACATATTGAGGAAGGCAGGGTAGAGGTGTCCGTTACCCAATCCGATGAGGGCGGCGGAGAGATAGTAGGCTATCGGGTGGTGCCATGCCACGAAGAGGATGAAACCGATGAGTGACAGGCACATTCCCTCCATGGCGTTCTGTGTCAACTTGCCTTGCCTCAATGCTTTGCGCCCTTGCAGTCGGGATGTGAAGAGACCGATGGAGAGAATGGCGAAGTAGGTGCCCGTGCCCCCCGTGATGCCCAGTTCCTCCTTGCTGTAGATGGCAAGGTAGTTGCTCAGCACGCCCCAGCAGAAGCCGAACATGGCGATGTTGATGGCAAGCAACCATGCTCGTGTCAGGAAGAAACGGTCGAGGGAGAGCTTCTCCTTGTTCTTGACGATTTCCTTCTCGGGAAGACGCACGGTTCCTGCGATGACGACAGCGGCGATGGCGACGACGAAGGCTATCCAGAAGAGCACCATGTAACTGCCCACAAGGTCGTGCAGATAGATGCCGATGGATGGGGCGAGAGCCATGGCGAAGTTGTTGCTCAGTCCGTAGAGCCCCACGCCCTCGTTGCGGCGGCTCGATGGGAGCACGTCGATGGCGCAGGTGCTGTTGGCAACGGTCACAGCTCCGAAGGGAGCGCCATGCAAGGTGCGGCAGATGGCGAACATCAGGATGGTGCTGGCGGCGATGTAGCCAGCGAAGAAGATGGCAAATGCGGTTAGGCAGACCATGAGCACCTTCTTCCTGGAAAATCCATCCACTACATATCCACTGAACGGACGGATGATGAGTGCTGCCACGGTATAACCGCTCAGTACGATGCCGATGGTGTCCTTGCTTGCTCCGAAACTCTCGCTCAAGTAGAGTGGGAGAAGGGGAGTGAGAAGGTAGAAGGCGAAGTACAACAAGAAGTTGGTTGTCATCACCTTGATGTAGTTACTGTTCCAAAGTTTCTCTTTCTGTTCTGTCATTTTCCTAAAATTACTGATTTGTTCCCGGCGGTTTATCTCTCTGTTCCGCGAAAATCATTTCGAGCTGTACGGTTAAGCTTTACCTTCCAGCCAAGCGTCGATGATTCTCCTGGCAATGGAAAGTTTCTCGGGAATCGTCGGAAGATTGTCCTTGGTAAACCACTTGCCACGTGACAATTCTTCCTTCTGGAGATGAATCTCGCCATCTACGTATTCGGCGGTGAATCCCACCATGAGACCGCTGGGGTAAGGCCATGGCTGTGAACCGAAATATTTCAAGTTCTTGATCGTGAGATGAGTCTCTTCCATCACCTCGCGATGCACGGCTTCTTCGAGCGTCTCTCCTGTCTCGACGAATCCTGCCACCAGTCCGTAGAAGTCACTCTTGAAGTTGCGGGCGTGGACGAGGAGTACCTCGTCTCCTTTATGGATGAGTACGATGATGGCAGTGGCGAGGGAAGGCCAAACTTGTTTGCCACAGTTGGTGCATTTCTTGCTGATGTCGGTCGCCATCTCCATCGGAGCGCCGCAGATGCCGCAGAAATGGGTGTTTTGGTCCCAGTAGTTGAGCTCCTGGCATTTTCCCGCCTTCAGATACAAGGCTTCCGAAAGTTTGTAGTAACTTGGTCTCAAACCGCACATCTCGTATTTCGGGTTGCCGGTGATAGGCTCGGGGATGGTGAAAGTCTTCACTTCCGTTCCGTCCTCCATCGGAGTGATGTTAAGTATATGAGTCCAAGGCTTGGTCTCGATGGGGCATTCCTCGCTACATGGAATCGTGTAGGTGCCATCAGCGAGTTTTTCCAATACAATGTCTGTCTTGCAAAATATAAACCAGTATTTCATATTTTTAAAATTATGTTTGTAATATTTATTTTTCCAACCACCCCGTCCCTCCTTCATAAGGATAGTCTTTCCAACCACCCCGTCCCTCCTTCATAAGGAGGGCTCCACCTCCTATCCCCAAGCCCCTTTCCCCCTCAGGGGGAAGGGGATGTAGCTGGCTACGCTATAGCTTCGCCAGAGTTTTGGTATCGCCAGCGGAGCCTTTGCCCCTACGGGGCTGGCGATGATTTTTTTACGCCTAATCGGCGATTTTTGTGCGGTGTTACACCGCTTTGCTTGGGAGCAGCTTGTCATTCTGCTTGGGAGCAGGCTTGTTTCCCTAAGCTTGGGTGCAGGTTTGTGCTTTCTGCTTGGGTGCAGGCTTGTCTTTTGCTTGTGGCTGTTTGTCCTTTCTGCTTGTGGCAATCTTACAACTTGAATTTGCTTTTGCATGATTTTGCGCTCGGCGGGTTTACACCCGCACAAAAGACATGGCGAGGGCTTTGATGCCCCGCCAACCTCTGAGCGTAGCGGTTAAGAGCGACGAGTAGGAGCGGTTACATCCCTCTCCTTTTTGAAAAAGGAGAGGGCTTGGGAGAGGATTAAGGACCCCCTCTTCGTAAGAGGGGGACAGGGGAGTCGAAAAATAGAAACGAATAGTTTTAAGACTCAAGAAAAGTTTTACTTCTTTTTCCCAAAAAGAAGCTCAAAGTCCCTTTCAGCCGCAGGCTTTACCCACGCCTCTGGCACGAACTTCCAGTTGTTGTTGGCCTTAGCCTCGATGGTTCCCGCCTTTTCGATTTCCTCCATGAGATAATATCTCTGGTCTTTCTCCGATCGGTAGATGATGCGCTTCTCCAGTTCGTCCTTCGGTATCCCGGCACCCTTGGTGAGCAACTCTCCACCGCCGTTGCCACGGTAACTGTTCACCGCTACCTTGTACATCTTTTTCTCGTCGAAAGGTTCGCCGTTGCTCATGCGTAGGATTTTCACCTTTTCGCCATTGGGCTTGGTGACATCCACCTCGTAGTCGATACCTGCTGCACTGTCGAAGTTGAACGAGAAATTCTTGAAGCCCAATCGCTGCTGGTCGCCGTAAGTCTTGTCGTCGAGCAACAAGAGATGGTCGTCCGGGCTCTTCATCGTGTTGACCCAGAGGTCATAGCTCATCTCCAGGTGCTTGCGGATTTCCTCGCCTGTCAGTTGCATCACGTAGAGACCGTTCTCATATTTATAGAGGTTGAACATATCGCTCACACGGATAGGGCCTTCTTTGATGACTGCATCCATCTGCAACGGAGCGTTGAAGGCGATGTCAGCCTTGGTTATCTGGAGCATCAGGTTGAGGATGAAATCGTTGAAGGCGCAGTCGCCGAAGAATGACTCACGGCTGTAGATGGTGTTCTTGAACGTGCCTATCTGTTTGCTGACATATTGATCTACTTCCTCCATCTGAGGCTTGAAGGTCGCCATGAATTTCTCGTCGATAGGACAATTTGTCACATCTGCCACCTTGCCATTCACCGACTTGTGCTGTAGGATATGTGCTGTCTTGCCTTTGATGTTGTGCTCGTCGATGGTGACGGTAATCTCGGCATCTGCCACGCTGATGGCATTGTTGGCTGGGTCGAGGCATACCACTTGCTTGCCATCTACATTGGTGACGGTCTCACAATGGCGCGTGTGGTCGTGTCCGAAGAACACCACGTCGAAACCTGGTACTTCCTTGGCTACCCTCATCGACGCATCTTCCTCGTATTCAGCCGTTTTGATGCCGCCGTCCCATCCGCTGTGGAAGAGACCGATGACTACGTCGGGGTCTTCGTTCTCCTGGATGTATTTCATCCATCGCTTGGCGGATGTCACCATGTTTTCGAAGCGAAGTCCGCTCCAAAGGTTACCGGTCAACCAGTTGGGGATGGCTGGGGTCAACATACCGAGCACTGCCACTTTCACGCCGTCTCGGTTCAAGATGATGTAAGGTTTCACGTAAGGTTTGCCAGTCTTGGTGTCAATGATATTGGCGCCAAGTACCGGACAGTTGAGTTCTTTGACCCACTTGTCATATACTGTATGGCCAGTCTCAACATCGTGATTACCAAATGTTTGCGCGTCGTAATTCAAGTAGTTGACCACATCTGCAGCCACGTTTCTTGCCTTCGTGTTGATATAGTTATAATAGTAGCAAGTAGGCTGTCCCTGGAGGATGTCGCCGTTCTCCAGAAGGATGAGGTTGTCCTTGTACGACTGGCGCAAGGAATCGACGTATGAAGATACACGAGCCAACGAACCGGCTTTCGGCTTGCGGTTGATGAAGTCGTATGGGAAGAAGGAGCCGTGGACATCACTGGTCTCTATGACTCTCAACTTGACAGTTTTTTGATTTGCCATGATGGGATGTGGATTAAGAGTTAGCGCCATGAGTAGCGCAGCCATTAATTGTTTCATATTTATTTTCCTTTATATTTTTCCTTTATATTTTTATTTTCTTATTTTGCTTAGCCTGCCTTCAAGTTTTTATCATATATAAAATCATGCTTATCATATATAGCATGCTTATATATATAATAAGGTGTGAAAATGGTAGGATATTCCTTTTGGCGATGCAAAATTACAAAAAAGAAATGAATACGGCATACTTTTTGTTGGATAATTGCTAAAAACTAAAAAATGGAGGAATAAAATTATGGCATTTGTAGATTATTACAAGATTCTCGGTGTTGACAAGAACATCCCTCAAAAGGATGTGCGTGCTGCTTACCGTAAGCGTGCTAAGCAGTTCCATCCTGACTTGCATCCTAACGACCCGAAGGCTAAGGCGAAGTTCCAGGCCTTGAACGAGGCGTATGATGTGATTTCCGATCCTGATAAGCGAGCCAAGTATGATAAATATGGTGAGCAGTGGAAGAATGCCCAGGCCTACGAACAGGCTGGCGGTGGTTTCGGCGGCTTCGGTGGTGGAGCCGGCGGTGCTGGCGGCAATCCGTTCGAGGGCTTCGACTTCAGCAACTTTGGTTCTGGTGGCAGTGGCTTCAGCAGTTTCTTTGAAAATCTCTTCGGCGGTCGTGGCAGGTCTTCTCGTGCAGGTGCCAATGCTGGCGGGGGCTTTGGTGGCTTCGAAGGCGGTTCTGGCTTCGGTGGATTTGGCGGAAACGCTGGCGCTGGTTATGGCGCAGGAGCTGATTTCGGTACGGGTGGCTGCGGCGGTGGCTGTGGTCAGAATGCTCGTCAGAGCAATGGCGAGATGCACATGAATGTCAACATCGACATTTATACTGCCTTGCTCGGCGGTGAGGGTATCATCAGATTGAGCAATGGTTCTAAGATTAAACTGAAAATCAAACCTGAGACGCAGAATGGCACGAAAGTCCGTGTGCGTGGCAAGGGCTACGACCGTGGCGATGGCACATTCGGTGACTTGATTATTACCTATAACGTGAAGTTGCCTACGGGATTGAATGATCGTCAGAAGGAATTGTTAAAACAAATGAAGGAAGCCCAATAAGGCTTCCTTCTTTTGTTTTTATTCTTTTGTTTTCGATTGTCTTTATTCTGTAGTTGTGATTTTCGCCATGTTGAAGGCTGAGACCTTTCCGTCGGGAGATACGGTGGCAGAAATCTTGTAATTGTTCTCCACCTTGCTTCCGTCAGTCTTGTCGATGTCTTGTCGAGCAGAGAACTGAACCTGGAATTCGTATTCCTGGTCGCCGACCTCACGTTTCTTGATTTGGTAGTCGTTGTTGAGATGCCAATTCATGTTGCTCACATCCTCCTTGTAGAGTTTGTGCATGAATGTGGCCACATCCGACTTGGTGGCAGAAGACTTGCCGAGCAGGGAAGAGAGAATGTCCTCGCATGTGGCGGTCAATCCATCCTCGTTGCGAGAGTTGATGCTCTGGAAGAACTGGCGGAAGAGTCCGCTAATCATCTGTTTCTCTTCTGGTTGCACCTGGCTGCTCTTGATTTTCTTCAAGGCTTCCTCTGCTTCTTCAATGTGTGCGCCATCGGCATGAGCGTCAAGATAAGCCTGATATGAGTCTGCCGAATTGGTGTTTTGTGCCACTTGCCAGTCGATGGAGTCTATCTTGTTCCATATCTCCTGCTTGTGAGGAGAGTTTGGATATTTCTGGAGATAGGCTTCGAGTGCTTCTTTCGAACCGCTGACGATGGCGTTGGTCCAATCGTTATCTACTTGCTTCAGCATGCTCAGGTGCGCCATGATGGAGTCGCGGTGAGCCTCGTCGGCATCCTTGTAGGTGTCAAGATAGCTCTGCAGTACCATCGGGTCGCTGCTCTGCATGGCATATTCGTAAGCTTCCAACTCCTTGTTCTTGTTGGCACTGTCGTAGAAGTAAAACATAATGCCACAAACCAGAACGGCGAAAATGAAGGAAATCAACAGGATCTTTCCGTAACTTTTTTCCTTCTGTTTAGTATCGTTAGGATTGTTTGGATCTCCTGGTTGTCCTGGATTTGAACTTCCTGGTTGTCCTGGATTTGAACTTCCTGGTTGTCCTGGATTTGAACTTCCTGGTTGTCTTGGGTTTGTGCCTACAGTTCTTGTAGATGTTGGGATAGGAGGCACCGGTGGAGTCGGAGGTACAGGTTGTGTGAATGTATCCTGTGATGGAGCCATCGGCGGTTGCGCTATATAAGTCGGGCGATGGCAATTCGGGCACATCTCCTGATCTTTAAAATAAACCTCGCCGCAGTTAGGGCATTTGATTACCTTGCCTGCGATTTCTACACCGCAACTAGGACATACGGGTGCTTTGTCACTGATTTGGTGTCCGCACTCAGGACATTTTATAATAGCCATAATATATTGTTAAATTATAAATTACAAATTATAAATAAGAGGTGTTGAATTCTTCACTCTTCACCTTCACTCTTCGTTCTTCACTCTCTTCATCTGTGTCTGAATCTGATTTCTCTCAGTCTATGCTTCCCCATGAATCGGCTCTTATCGACATATCCGTTGATGCCGTTGAGTTTGCCTTTTCCTGTGTATTGCCACATCTCGAAATCTCTTCCGTCTCGTAGCACAGGGATGCGCTTGGAGTATTGCGCTATCATGAGCTTATAGCTATTCAACTTGCCCAGCAGGTAGTTGTCATAGAAGTTGGCTCCTGTGTAGATAAGCGGTTTTTGCTTGTAGGCTTTCTCCACGAGATGTAGGAACTTGAATAGCGAGTCGCAGAACTCCTCGGTTGGCAAGTTGCTCTTGGTCTCCACGTCTATCATCGGTAACAGGTCTTGGTCGCCTGGACGACATTGAGCCATGAAGTTATTCAGTTGCGTCTCTTGGGGGATTCGGGCACGATAGAAGTGGTATGAGCCCACTTTGAGTCCATATCTGTGCGCCAAGTCTATGTTTTGCTTGTACTTGCTATCTACGTTGGATGCACCTTCCGTTGCCTTGAGATATACGTATGCCATCTTCGTGTTGTCACCCACGGTTTCCCAGAACACGTTGCCCTGGTAGTGGCTGAGGTCGATGCCATGTACGTGCTGGCAGGTGTCCTCGCATTGCACTTGTGCGCGGATGCCTGCTGCTATAAATGTTGCTATGATTACTATAATTATACGCTTCATACGTGCAAAGTTACAAAAAACGTCTGACATATCTGCCAGACGTGCTTTTTTTTATATATATTTTATATTTCGAACCAAGCAGAGTACGCTCTGTTAGGTTAAAAGCATTCCTTACTTACTGGTGTATTCTTCTGCTTCCGATTACTCTTCTATCTCAGAAAGCGACTTGAAGAAGTTGTTGAGGAAATTGCTGGTGCTTTCGATGGGAGCATAGCCGAAGAAGCGCATGCTGCGGCGCAGGTTCTTCCTCATGGTCCCTCCTGTGGTATGCACGAAGCCCACCTGGCTCTGGTGGAACTTGATGTCCTCCATGTCCTTGATGTTGTAGTACAAGGAGCGCAATGTGAGCTTGTAGGCTCCTCGCTCCACATACTTGACGAAAGGAATCTCGTCTTGTTCGAAGTCGAAGAACTTGATGAGGACGCTTCCTTCCAGTTGTGCCATCCTTTGGAGATGCAACTTGACGAGCCAGTTGTCCAGTTTCACGAAATCCACCTTGTCGCCACGAGTCCTGAGATATTGTCCCAATTGGATGATGCCTCTCAGACTGATGCCCCCTGAGAGCATAGCGTTGGCATTGCTTACGATGATGCGTAGCAAGTAGATGGTCTCCATGGATGTGTCGATGGCATGAGGCTCGTCTTTCTGAATCTTGATGAGTCGTTTGTTGAGGAAACTATTGTGCATGAGTACCTCGCCTGAAGGAATATCGTTCAGGTTCTTCATCATCTGCGCTATCTTCTTTTTCTTGAAAGTCGTCATCGGCTCCAATTCCTCTTTGGTGCCGAAGTTCTCCGTGCGCAATTTCGTGAAAAGATTTCTCTGCAAAAAGTCCATCGCTAATCCAATTTATAATTTATAATTTATTCAAGTTTCTCCAATAAGAATGGATACGGGCTGAAAGCCCAAAAGCACCAAGCCCAGGGCAACGCCCTGGGTAGCTTACGCAAATACAATGCGCCCTGAAAGGGCAAAAGCATTATATCAGCAAGCTTTAGGGGGTAAAGCTTTTGCCCTTACAGGGCGCACTTATCCCACCCATCTACCCAGGGCGATGCCCTGGGCTTGGTGCTTTTTGCCCTTTCAGGGCGATTTGATTACTTGCGAAACTTGATTTTTTTATAATAATACCTTTTGTTGTCGAAGGCATATCTATTTTTTCTTTTTCCATTTTTGATTCTCATCTCTTTCCTCTTTCCATTCTTGATTCTCTTCTTGATCCTCTTCTATTCCCTCTTTTTTTACCTTTTTACCTTTTTACCTTTTTACCTTTAACTAAACCTTCTAGGATATCTGAGGAAGATGGCGAGCAATGCTGCCACACCTATCGCCATCGGGTAATAGAGGTAAGGGATGATGTCGAGCGGATTGAGCCCCGAGAGACCTGCTGCCAGAAGCATTTGCACACCATAGGGTATCAAGCCCTGCACCATGCAGGAGAAGGTGTCGAGGATGCTGGCTGCCTTGCGGTTATCGACCCCGAACTTGTCGCCTATCTTCTTGGAGATGTTTCCCACGGTGAGGATGGCGACGGTATTGTTGGCTGTGCAGATGTTCACCATCGAAACCAAGGCGGCGATAGACAATTCAGCTCCTCGCTTGCTGCCCACGTGGGCGGTAATCTTGGAGATGATGAAGTCGATGCCGCCGTTTTGGCGGATGATCTCCAGCATACCTCCTGCCATCATGGCGATGATGATGAGCTCTCCCATGCCCGTCACTCCGTTGCCCATGGCTGAGAACCAACCGAAGAAATCATATCCTCCCGTCGAAACGGCGTCGGCGGTCGGCACGTATCCCTCAGCTCCTATCATGTAACCAGTGATGCCTATCACTCCACAAAGAATGGTTCCCAAGGTGAGCACTGCCATCACGTTCATGCCGGCGATGGCGGTGACGAGCACCACGAGATAGGGCAGTACCTTGATGTATTCCACTTCCTCGATGTGCGTCGGAGCCTTGGTGCCTGCTCCCAGGATGGAGTAGATGACGAGGATGACGATGGCTGCCGGGATGACGATGAGGGCGTTGACCCTGAACTTGTCGCTCATCTGGCATCCCTGCGTCTGTGTCGCCACGACGGTGGTGTCGGAGATGAACGAGAGATTGTCGCCGAAGTATGCACCTCCCACGATGATGGCGACCGTCAGGGCGAGGTTGGCATCGACGGAGTGGGCGAGACCTGCGGCGATAGGTACGAGCGCCACGATGGTTCCCACGCTGGTGCCTATCGAGAGCGATATGAAACAGGCGGCGAGAAACAACCCTGGCAATATCATGCTGGCTGGCAATATGCTCAACGCCAGGTTGACGGTGGCATCGACTGCCCCCATCGCCTTGGCGGATGCAGCGAAAGCACCAGCCAGCACGTATATCCACAACATGAGCATCAGGTTGCTGGCTCCTGCCCCTCGGCTATAGGTGTCGATGCGTTTCTTGATAGGCATGCCTCCCGAAATAGCCACGGCATAGATGCTCGATATCATGAATGCCACGGTCAGTGACAGGGTGGTGTCCTTGTGGCTCTCGTCGGCGGAGTAGCCCGTGAAGAGAGCGATCATTGCTATCAGCAAAATCAATGGCGATAAAGCCAACAAACCTTTTTTGTTACTCATAATTGATGTTTTTAGTGAAGAGTGAAGAACGAAGAGTGAAGAATTCAAGTGTATCCCGACTTATGTATAAGTCAAGATAATTCTTCACTCTTCACTCTTCGTTCTTCACTTCTTTAAAGCGTTACTCCATTCTTGAAGATGGAAATCTCACGATAGCCGTTGTACTCGTTGCGAGCTTCCTCGCCACTCGCCACGGCGATAATCTTGTCGATAAACTTGCGCACGAGGTCTTTCATCTCCGTGCCCTCTACCAACTCGCCTGCGTTGAAGTCGATCCAGTTTGGCTTGTTCTTCGCCAAGTTGGAGTTGGTGGAAATCTTCATCGTAGGTACGAAGGTGCCGAATGGCGTGCCTCGTCCGGTGGTGAAGAGCACGAGTTGGCAACCTGCCGATGCCAAGGCCGTTGCTGCCACGAGGTCGTTGCCTGGGGCGGAGAGGAGGTTCAAACCTGTTGTCTCCAAGCGGTCGCCATATTGCAATACGCCGCTCACTGGGGCACGTCCGCACTTCTGGGTGCAACCCAAAGCCTTGTCCTCCAAGGTAGAGATGCCGCCCGCCTTGTTGCCTGGGGATGGGTTCTCGCCCACAGGTTCGCCATGGCTCAGGAAGTACTCCTTGAAGTCATTGATGAGATGTACGGTCTTGTCGAACAATTCCTTGTTCTCGCAACGGTTCATGAGGATGGTCTCTGCGCCAAACATCTCTGGCACCTCGGTGAGGATGCTGGTTCCGCCCTGTGCCACGAGCCAGTCGCTGAACTCGCCCACCAATGGGTTGGCGGTGATGCCGCTGAATCCGTCGGAGCCGCCGCATTTCAAGCCTATGCGGAGCTTGCTTACTGGCACTTCCTCGCGTTTGTCTTCCTTGGCTTTCTGGTAGAGGTCGCGTAGTATCTTCATGCCTTCCTCCAGTTCGTCGCCCTCAACCTTCTGTGTGACAAGTAGTTTGATGCGGTCCTTGTCGTAGTCGCCGAGCATTTCCATGAAAGCGTCTGGCTGGTTGTTCTCGCAACCGAGCGAGAGTACGAGCACGGCACCTGCGTTAGGGTGGAGACAGATGTCACGGAGCACCTTGCGTGTGTTCTCGTGGTCGCCGGAGAGCTGTGAGCAACCGAAGTTGTGGTGCCAGGCGTGGATGGCGTCGATGCCCTCGCAGCCTGTCTCCTTCTTGAGGAGTTCCACCAATTTCTCTGCCACGCCATTGACGCAGCCTACGGTAGGAACCACCCAAATCTCGTTTCTCACACCCACCTCGCCGTTCTTGCGCACGTAACCCTGGAAGGTGCGGTTCTCCTGGGCGATGCACAACTGCTCCTCCACAGGATTGTATGTATATTCCAAAGTACCGGCGAGGTTGGTCTTGAGGTTGTTCTCGTTGACCCACTCACCCTGTTTCAAGTCTTGCTTGGCATGACCGATAGGGTAGCCGTACTTGATGATGTTCGTTCCCTCGGGCGCATCATTGATGAGCACCTTGTGTCCAGCAGGAGTATCCTGCAAGAGAGTGATGGACTTGCCGTCCACCTCGATGGTCTCGCCCTTCTTCATCGGACGGAGACAAACCACTACCGAGTCGGCAGGGTTGATTTTGATAAAGCTTGATAGTTTCATCTGTAGTTTTGTTTTTTTTGTTTATGTTTTATATGAAATGTTTTACAATTGCGTTCTGCGATAGAAATCGACATTCTCCTTCATCAGCAGTTCGATAGGCATGTAGTTGACAGGCGTCACCTTCTTCTTGAGCACGAGGGCGCGGAAGAGCGTCTCCACGCAGTTGTAGCCTTGCATGTAAGCGTGCTGTGCGATGAGGAAGGAGATGCTTCCCTCCCGGAGGCAGCGGGCGTTTTTCTCCACCATGTCGTAGCCCATGATTTGCACGTCACGACGGTTGGTTTTCAACAGATAGTCGCCCACGATGTGCGCCTTCGAAGTCAGCGTGATGCAGTGATGCGTGTCGGGATGCGCTGCGAAGTACTTGTCGAGCATTCTCATAAACTCGGTGCGTGACCCCAGCAAAGGCAGGTCGAGCACATTGATCTTGACCTGTGGGAAGTGGTCGTGCATGTAATGGCGGAACCCTACCTCGCGGTTGTCCTGCTGCTTGCTCACCACGACTCCATCCTTGGTCTGTCTCATCAGCATGATTTCCTTCTCGTTGGCGGCTATCATCATCAGCATCTTGGCGGCGAAGAAACCACTGCAGAAGGAATCCTGACCGAAGAATGACAGCGGGCGAAGGTCTGGCATATAGGAGTCGAGCATGATGAACGGGATGTTCTTCTCGTGCAATTTGTCGGTGAACTCCCTGGTGACCTCCAGTGAGGAAGGCACCACGATGACCCCCTCGGGGTTCGCCTTGATGATTTCCTGACCCTGCTCACGGAAAGATTCTTCGCTGGATCGCTCGTAGAACATCACCTCCACCTCGATGTGGAAGTCACGCCTGGTCTCCTCGCACTTGTGTGCGCCTTCCTCGATTTCCTCCCAGTATGCCTCCGACTCATGCTTAGGGATGAGCAGGTAGAACTTATAAGACTTGTTGTACGCCAACGCACTGGCATACATGTTGGGTTGATAGTTCATCTCCTTGAGAGCCTGTTCCACCTTCTCACGTGCAGGCTTGGAGACGTTAGGGCGATCGTGTAGGACTCTATCCACTGTTCCTACGGAAACGCCAGCCCTTTCGGCGATATCCTTGATTCTGATTTTTTCGGCCATAGTTTTAAGAGTTTGCAAATGATGAGTTGCTGCCGGGGTTTCCATCTCCCAAACTACACCTTATTATATATATATATATAGGGCATCATGGGATAGCATGAGCCCAAGGGATAGCATGAGCGCAAGCTGAAGTTGGAGAACCCTGACAATTTAATTCTTCAACGGCATGTGTTTGACCACACGCGGCATTTTCGGTACAAAAATACAACAAAAAAATGAATTGTGCGAATGCACAGCAACTTTTTTGCACGAAAAACAAAAAAAAATGGGATTTTGTTTCGTTATTTGAGAAATTATGATTATTTTTGCCAACGATATTATTTAATAAATAGTATTATTATAACAGTAAGTAGGAATATCCTGCTGTTTTCTTTTGTTGTCACCAGTCTTCCCGATGTATTTGCTCGTACTGAGGGGAACTGGTGGCATTCAAACAGAAACTATTAAAGAACAACTATAAAGAAACAAAATTTAAAACAATTCAAACAATGGCAAAAATTGTAACATTAGGTGAGATTATGCTTCGCTTGTCTCCAGAGGGTAACGATCGTTTCATCCAGAGTGATTCATTCCGTATCATTCCTGGTGGTGGTGAGGCTAACGTAGCTGTGAGTGTGGCCAACTATGGTCATGAGGCATATTTCGTATCTAAGTTGCCTAAGCATGAGATAGGTCAGATTGCGCTCAACGCTCTTCGTCGTTATGGCGTGAACACAGACTTCATCGCTCGTGGTGGTGATCGTGTAGGCCTTTATTATGCAGAGACAGGTGCTTCCATGCGCCCATCCAAGGTTATCTACGACC